>OLRK01000213.1_pt1 | contig 74523 bp, 66 predicted proteins | sample 1672911 | NCBI WGS metagenome assembly OLRK01 (sample SAMEA3136736, study PRJEB25190) | human gut metagenome | biome: human gut; feature: human-associated habitat; material: faeces | place: Austria | collected 2013
AGCACGGGATTATACATCTCTTCCGGCGCTTTGCAGTGAAAATCATGCATCAGCCTTCCAAGCTCCGTGTCCTCCTGATTTTTCGAATCCACATAAATGATATGAGCACAGTCTGGAAAATCCTTTCCGTTTTCACGGATTTTTCTGCTGATATGATAAATCGGAAGATGATCCCCCAGCGCATCTGTTTCCGTAATAAATATGACATAACTGGTTGGAAGCTTCTGATACGCTTCCCCCGCCTCCAGAAGATTCATATCCAGTAATCCGCTGTGATATCTGGCTCGCTTCGGGGATGCGCCTTCCCTTTTTTGCTGAATCTCTACATTATAAAGATTGTGTTCTCTGTCCACAGCCACACAGTCCAGTATCGCCGACCTGCCCTGCAGATTCTTATAATCTGCCTGTAATCTCTGGTCAATGACCTGTAACTGCTTTTTATTCAGAATAATCCGCAGCACCTCCTCTGTACATTTCGGATTTTTCAGCACAGCCCGCATAAAGCTGTCGCTCATCAGCGTAAGATCCTTTAGAATCTCCCGGTACCGTTCATAACGGTCTTCCAGTTCCCGATCCAATTCCTTATCATATTCCTTTTCCGAAATGGAATATGACATACTGGAAGTTCTCTGAAATTCCAATCTGCCACTCTGGCTTTTATCGGTTGTATTTGAGAAAATTGGCAGAGTTTCCGCCTCCCGTTTGACTGCCGGACTGCTCTTTTGATGATGCTTCCGGCTGTTTTCCTTTGACTGTTTCTGTCTCATTCTTCGCCTCCTGTCTGTTATGGCAGAAAGCAGCTTCTCTGCCTTCTGCATTTGTAAGCACTGCAGAAGACAAGCTTTTTCAAGGTCTTCTGCTTTATCATATGGGGATTATAAGCATAGACCTTTCTAAATGATTCCAAGACAGAACCGGACGGGCCATAAGCCCATAGAAATATAAGAAATGTAGTATGCTTTTTTTCAGTTTAGCACAAGAATACAGACGGTGCAAGCAGAATGTTCTCTTTCCATTCCAGTGAAATTGGAGTCCCGAAACTTCATCATCCTCCTCTCTCAGTGCTTCCTTCCGTGAAATATTCTCTGATACAGGAATCCGGCTCCGCAGCCCAGCCAGCCGCCCAGGGTATTATTAAAAAAATCATCCAGCTCGCTGAACCCGGTTCCCGTTATATACTGAATAACTTCTACCAGCACAGAAAGAAAAAAACACAAAATAACAATTTGAAAGGTTTTCCAGGGTCTGTCTGAAACCGTCTGCCAGAGCAGAAATCCCAGAGGCACAAACAGAAGAATATTTCCCACAATAAAATACCAATACCTCCAGTTTCCTGTAGCAAGAGCCGCCTTCAACGTCCAGAAAAGCTCCAGAGAAAATTCTGGTTCCTGACCGCCGCTCCTTCCCAGAACTGTTGCACATAAAATAGTAAATACATAGAACCAGAGAATTCCTTTCCACAAAAAGATCCCCGGTCTGTAACCATCGTTTCTTCTCAGGTATTTTCTCGCTTTGCTTCCTGAGTAAATATCGTTTTGCCTTCCTGCGCATGGATACACAAAAAGGGCCTTTCGTCTCCGAAAAGCCCCAATTTCCAGGATCACAGCGCCCAGAAGGCAGATGACAGCCACAGCCCCCACCAGGCAATAATCCACACCCAGGTATGGGTTCCAGTCATCCCATGTCATCTGCATTCCACCTGCCATTGTCCAATATCCTTTCTGTTCTTTCCTGTTCCTTTACCGTACCACCTTTGCAATATCTACCAGAGTCAGCTCTCTTGCCCTGTTTTCCAAACTGGTTGCCAGAGCAGCAGCCGTATCCAGACTGGTCAGTACATGTACGCCGGTCTCAATGGCATTGCGCCGGATAATAAAGCCATCCCTGCTTCTGTCTGCTCCCTGATGAGGAATATCGATGATCAGATCAATCTCATGGCCCAGAATCAAATCCAGAATATTGGGAGATTCCTGCTCCAGCTTCTGCACAGTAAGAGCTTTGATTCCATGATCATTTAAAACCTTGGAGGTACCACGGGTGGCAAAAATCCGGTAGCCCACATTCTGGAAGCGGCGGGCAATCTCTACCACATCCTCTTTTTCCGAATCCCGTACCGTAATAATCATATTTTTATGCTTAGGCAGCTTAATTCCTGCACCTTCAAATGCCTTATAAAGAGCCTCATTAAAGGTTTTGGCAATTCCCAGACACTCACCAGTAGACTTCATTTCTGGTCCCAGGCTGATATCTGCTCCGCGGATTTTCTCAAAAGAGAATACCGGCATTTTGATTGCGATATACTCTGCCTTCTTCTGCAGCCCCGGCGTGTAGCCCAGCTCCCGCAGACTATGTCCGCAGATGACCTGCGTAGCCAGAGGCACAATGGGAATTCCCGTAACCTTGCTGATATAGGGAACGGTTCTGGAGGAACGGGGATTTACCTCGATGATATAAACCTCTTCTCCTGCTACAATAAACTGAATATTGATCATTCCCTTTACATGAAGAGCCCGTGCCAGCTTTTCTGTATAATCCACCAGCTTTGCTTCCACCTCAGGAGTAATGCTGGGGGCCGGATATACGGAAATACTGTCTCCAGAGTGTACTCCAGTCCGCTCAATGTGCTCCATAATACCAGGAATCAGAATGTCCTGACCGTCGCAGACAGCATCCACTTCAATTTCTTTTCCCACAATATACTTATCTACAAGAATCGGATGATCCTGGGCAATCATATTAATAATACCAATAAATTCATCAATATCATGGTCATTGATGCAGATCTGCATACCCTGTCCGCCCAGCACATAGGAGGGACGTACCAGAACCGGATATCCCAGCTCATTCGCTGCCTTCTTGGCCTCTTCTGCAGTAAATACCGTCTGTCCTGCCGGTCTCGGGATCTGGCACTGCTCCAGAATCTGATCAAACAGTTCTCTGTCCTCTGCCGCATCTACATCCTCTGCCGCTGTTCCCAGAATCGGCACGCCCATTTTCATCAGTGCTTCTGTCAGCTTAATGGCTGTCTGACCTCCAAACTGAACAACAGCGCCATCCGGCTTCTCAATATCAACGATGCTCTCCACATCCTCTGCTGTCAGCGGCTCAAAATACAGCTTATCTGCAATATCAAAATCTGTACTTACCGTCTCCGGGTTATTATTTACAATAATGGTCTCATAGCCCTCTTTTTTAAAGGCCCAGGTACTATGTACAGAACAGAAGTCAAATTCGATTCCCTGGCCGATCCGGATAGGACCGGAACCGAGCACCAGAACCTTTTTCTTTCTGTTTTCTGACTCATCCGGCTCCACCTCGCTGATTCCGTCAAAGCAGGAATAATAATAAGGAGTTTCTGCTGCAAATTCAGCCGCGCAGGTATCTACCATTTTGTAGGCCGCCCGAATCTGATTTTCATGACGCATTGTCTTGATCTCTGCCTCAGTTTTTCCGGTAAGGCGGGCAATCACATTGTCCGGGAATTCCATCCGCTTCGCTTCCTTTAACAGCTCCGGAGTCAGCGGGCCCTTCTCTAAGGCCTGCTCCATCTCTACCAGAATCGCCAGCTTGTCGATAAACCAGAAATCAATCTTGGTAATGCTGTGAATGATCTCATAAGCCATTCCCCGGCGCAGTGCCTCTGCAATCACCCAGATTCTTCGGTCATCCACCTTTCCTAACTGCATCAGAAGCGCATCGTTGTCCAGATGGCTGAAATCATAGGATTTCAGACAGTCTACATGCTGCTCCAGGGAACGAATGGCCTTCATCAGAGCACCTTCAAAATTGGTACAGATGCTCATAACCTCTCCGGTTGCCTTCATCTGAGTTCCCAGAGTACGTTTTGCGCTGATAAATTTATCAAAGGGCAGACGGGGCATTTTTACCACACAGTAGTCCAGCATAGGCTCAAAGCTGGCATAGGTCTTTTTTGTAACAGCGTTCTTAATCTCATCCAGAGTATAGCCCAAAGCAATCTTTGCAGCAACCTTGGCAATGGGATACCCAGTCGCCTTCGATGCCAGTGCAGAAGAACGGCTGACACGGGGATTTACTTCAATTACACAGTATTCAAAGCTGTTGGGATTTAAGGCATACTGAACATTGCACCCACCGGTGATTCCCAGCTCTGTAATAATATTTAAGGCAGAGCTGCGCAGCATCTGGTATTCCTTATCCCCCAGAGTCTGAGAGGGAGCCACAACAATACTGTCACCTGTATGAACGCCTACGGGATCGATATTTTCCATATTACATACCGTAATCACGTTTCCGGCGCCGTCACGCATTACCTCATATTCAATTTCCTTCCATCCGGCAATGCAGCGTTCAACCAGAACCTGTCCTACACGAGAAAGGCGAAGACCGTTTTCCAGAATTTCCCGGCAGGTTTCCCGATCCTCAGCAATTCCGCCGCCGCTGCCGCCCAGGGTGTAGGCGGGACGAAGAACCACCGGATACCCGATTTCTTCTGCAATCCGCAGACCATCCTCTACATTTTCTACAATATCTGAGGGCGCTACCGGCTCACCGATTTTCTCCATGGTTTCCTTAAACATTTCCCGATCCTCTGCCTTTTTAATGGTCAGAGCCGTGGTTCCAATCAGTCGCACATGATTTTTCTCTAAAAATCCGGCCTCCTCCAGCTCCATAGCCAGATTCAGTCCGGCCTGACCTCCCAGAGTGGGAAGGATGCTGTCCGGATGCTCCTTTTTAATCAGCTGCTCTACCACCTCTACTGTCAGAGGCTCAATGTACACCCGATCGGCAATATCCTTGTCCGTCATAATGGTTGCCGGATTGGAGTTTAAAAGAACAACCTCAATGCCTTCCTCTTTTAAGGAACGGCAGGCCTGGGTGCCTGCATAGTCAAATTCAGCTGCCTGGCCAATGATAATCGGGCCGGAGCCAAGTACCAGAACTTTTTTAATATCAGGATTCTTCGGCATTATTCATTCCCTCCCATCATCTTCATAAACCGGTCAAACAGATGTCCAGAGTCCAATGGTCCGGGGCATGCCTCCGGATGATACTGAACGGTAAAAATATTTTTTCCTGTGTACTTCAGTCCCTCATTGGTTTTGTCATTTACATTGACGAATGCGGGAACTGCCACGGACGGATTCAGGCTTTCCGGATCTACCGCATAGCCGTGGTTCTGAGAAGAAATGTATACCCGTCCGGTTTCCAGATCCTTAACCGGATGATTTCCTCCCCTGTGTCCATATTTCAGCTTGAAGGTGTCTGCTCCTGTTGCCAGCGCCATCAGCTGATGACCAAGACAGATCGCAAAAATCGGTGTATCAGACTCATACAGCTTCCGGATTTCCCGGATAATCTCTGTATTTTCCTTGGGATCTCCCGGTCCATTTGACAGCATAATGCCATCGGGACAGGATGCCAGAATCTCTTCTGCCGGTGTATCGCAGGGATAAACCGTTACCTCGCAGCCACGCTCAACCAGAGAGCGGGCAATATTTTTCTTTGCTCCCAGGTCCAGAAGCGCAACCCGGCGTACAGGCTCCTGCAGCTTGCTGTCTTCTGGCTCCAGCACATATTTCTCTTTACAGGAGGTTGCCTTTACAACGCCCTTTACAGAATATGCCTTAATACGGCTGATTGGCTCTTCCAGATCCTCATACTCTCTGGTCGTAATCATACCGTTCATGGTTCCCTTTTCTCTTAAGATTTTAGTGAGCGCTCTTGTATCTATTCCGCTGATGCCGGGAATATCATTTTTCTCAAGAAAATTCTGAATGGTATCCCCACACCGGAAATTGCTGGGGAGTCTGGATAATTCACGTACAATAAAACCGTCAGGCCACGGCCGGGCGGATTCCATATCATCATAACAAATGCCATAATTGCCAATCAGGGGATAGGTCATTACAACTGCCTGACCTGCGTAGGATGGGTCAGTCAATACCTCCAGATAGCCGGTCATAGACGTGTTAAACACGATCTCGCTGACTGCCTCTCTGGCTGAACCAATGCTGGTTCCTGTAAAAACAGTTCCGTCTTCCAGAATAAGAAATGCTTTCATATGTTGGTACCTTTCCTTTCTGTTCCAGGTTGCGTAGAATATATGTTCTTTTGGGCTGTCTGACTTGTGCCCAAATTGATAAGATTATACATGATTTTATTTGCATTTTCAAGCCATTGTTAAGAAAAAATATATCCATACATTTTTCTTAACCTTTACCGATATACTTTAGAAACAGATTGTGTGAGGATCTTATGAAAATAAATTCCTTTTGGAGAAAGGATATGACGGCAGCTGAAGCTCGAACCGGCCGTGGCTTTCTCCAGGTCAATGTTGTAAACATCGAAAACAATTTTCCTGTTCAAAATGCCAAAATCTCTGTTTCCAGAACTGACGCTCCCCTAAGGCCTCTGGAACAGGCAGATACCGATCGTTCCGGGCAGACACCGGAAATCTCTCTGGAAGCGCCCCCTGTGGAATACAGCCTGGATCCGGAATCCGGTATCCGCCCTTATGCAGAATATAATCTGGAAATTACAGCCCCCGGTTTTAAAACCGTCCGGATTGACGGAACTGAAATTCTGGCAGATTCCGTTGCCATTCAGCCCGTTCGGATGGAGCCGGAAACCGATCCTGCTGCCGTAAAGCCTGTCGTGATTCCGGATCATACCCTTTACGGCTCCTATCCTCCGAAAATTGCAGAGCCGGAAATTCAGCCTGTAGGAGAATCCGGAGAAATTGTTTTAAGCCGCGTTGTAGTTCCCCAGACCATTGTAGTTCATGACGGTGTTCCCACAGATACCTCTGCATCTGATTATTATGTGCCGTACAGAGACTATATTAAAAATGTAGCTTCCAGTGAAATCTACGCCACCTGGCCTCAGGCGACCATTACTGCCAATGTACTGGCTATTATGAGCTTTACCCTGAACCGGGTTTTCACTGAGCATTACCGAAACAGGGGCTATGATTTTACCATTACCTCCTCCACTGCCTTTGATCACAAATGGATCCCCGGAAGAAATATTTATGAGAGCATTTCTGTTATTGTAGACGAAATCTTTGATAACTATCTTTCCCGTCCAGATGTGCGCCAGCCTATTCTGACCCAGTACTGCGATGGGCGCCAGGTTCAGTGTCTGGAACGCGGCTGGATGACCCAATGGGGATCCTGTAGCCTTGGCGAGCAGGGCTACAGTCCCATCAGTATTCTCCGCCATTTCTATGGAGACGATATGTACGTCAATACCGCCGAGGAAATCTCCGGAATCCCAGCCTCCTGGCCCGGCTATGATCTGACCTACGGCTCCTCCGGACAGAAGGTAATGCAGGTTCAGGAGCAGCTTGCTGCAATTTCTACTGTTTATACTGCTATCCCCCGCATCACTCCAGACGGCATTTATGGCCCTGCTACTGCAGCAGCAGTCCGGCAGTTCCAGTCTGTGTTTGGCCTTCCTCAGACAGGAGTTATCGATTTTTCCACCTGGTATAAAATATCCCACATCTACGTGGCTGTCTCCGGTATCGGAGAACTATATGGCTGATAACAATTCCTGACGGAAAGAATTATTTTGACTTTTGTAATAAAACTTATCTATTTCTTTAAGGGAAAAGAAATACAGTTATTTTCTATTTCTGGTATGATCTAGATATAAAAAGCTGCAATGCCGATTAGGCGAAGGGAGGATAACAATGATTACAAACAGAAAAAAATGGATTCTTGCAGCGGGCCTTACTGCCGCCGTTTTGGGTTCTGCCATGGCTGTTGCCGGATGCGGCGCTGGAACACAGACTGCAGTTCCCTTTCCGGAAACCATCCAGGTTCAAAATGCAGATAATTCTAATACGATTACCGTTACTGGCACAGAGGAGGTCAAAATTACTCCTGATATGGCCCGGATCACCTACTCAATTTATACAAGAGCGGCTTCTGCTTCTGCCTGTCAGGAAGCCAACAGCCTGGATCTGAACAAGGCCATCGAAACCCTGAAAGGACTTGGGGTGGAAGAAACCTCTATTAAAACCACCGCCTATGGACTTCAGCCTATTCACAACTGGAATTCTGACAACCGGGAGATCACTGGATACGAGATGACCACCTCTCTTACGGTTTCTGATATTCCTGTGGATCAGGCAGGCGCCATCATTTCTCAGTCTGTGGAAGCTGGAGTTAATGGAATTGAATCGGTTGACTATTTCTCAAGCAATTACGATGCTGCCTATCAGGAAGCTCTGGAAAAGGCGGTCGCTGCCGCCCAGACAAAGGCAGAAACCATTGCCCAGGCAGGAGGAAGAACCTTATCTGGTATTCTTCACGTTGAGGAACAGGGCTACAATCCTGCTGCCCGGTATTCCAATTCCGATACATTGACATACGGTGCAGGCGCTAAAATGGAATCCACTGCCGATATGGCTGTTATGCCAGGACAGCTTAGTGTCAAGGCCACCGTCACTGTAGATTTTGGAATGAATCCTTAAGCTTTTGATCCACCAGGGCTGGTTCAAAGACCAGCCCTGATGTTGTTTCTTCTATATCTATCATTCCCTTGTTTCCGCAAATTTCCGGATATTCGATGCATTTACAAATTTTTCAATTTTCCCGTCCTTTACAACTACCAGCGTTGGCGCCTGCATCACGCCGAATTTCATGGTAATGTCAGGATTTTCTTCCGCATCAACTGTCTGATAAGTCACATTCCGCAGAAATTCCTTCGCCATTTTACAGTTAGGACATGTTTTTGTTGTAAACAGGTATACGGCCTGCTCCTGTCCATTTTCTCCTGTGTTTTCAAAACCGTTTTCCAATTTGCTTTGTCTCACTGCTTCCTTTACCCGTTCTGAAGCTTCCGGATTCTTCCGCAGCACAGAATGAGCTACATCGTAGGTCGTGCGATTCTTGTACTCCTGAGTTTTTCCTTCATTCCAGTTCTTCACCGGTCGGTAATATCCTGTAATCCTGCTGTACACCTCAGCCTCTCTGCCGCAGATGGGACAGGTCTTGTGCTCCCCAATCAGATAGCCATGCTCCTGACAGATGGAATAGGTTGGTGAAATGGTGTAATATGGCAGCTTGTAGTTCTCCGCAATCGTTCGTACCAGGCGAGCCGCTGCCTTCCAGTCAGGAAGCTTCTCTCCCAAAAAAGCGTGGAACACGGTTCCTGAAGTATAAAGAGTCTGCAGCTCGTCCTGAATATCAAGAGCCTCAAAAATATCAGCCGTACAATCCACAGGCAGATGAGAGCTGTTGGTATAATAAGGCGTATCCCCCTTGCAGCCTGCAGTCCGGATATCGGGATAACGCTGTACATCATGCTTGGCCAGGCGGTAGGTAGTGGACTCTGCCGGAGTTGCTTCCAGATTGTACAAATCACCGTATTCCTCCTGGTAAATCACCAACCGATCCCGCATATGGTTCAGTACGTCTTTCGTGAAGACCTGGGTCTTCGGATCTGTCATATCTCGTCCCAGCCAGCTGGCATTGAGCCCCACCTCATTCATTCCAATCAGTCCAATGGTGGAAAAGTGACTGTCAAAGGAACCAAGATACCGTCTTGTATAAGGATAAAGACCTCCCTGTAACAGCTTGGTAATTACCTCACGCTTTACCTTCAGAGAGCGGGCTGCAATGTCCATCATGTGATCCAGCCGCTCGTAAAAATCCTCTTCATTTTTTGCAAGATAAGCAATCCTGGGCATATTGATGGTCACAACGCCTACGGAGCCGGTACTCTCTCCAGAACCAAAGAAGCCTCCTGTTTTTCTTCGAAGCTCCCGCAGATCCAGCCTCAGACGGCAGCACATGCTGCGCACATCGCTTGGCTGCATATCACTGTTAATATAATTGGAAAAATACGGGGTACCGTACTTGGCTGTCATCTCAAACAGCAGCCGGTTATTTTCTGTATCCGACCAGTCAAAATCTCTGGTAATAGAATAGGTAGGAATGGGATATTGGAATCCCCGTCCGTTGGCATCTCCCTCTATCATCGTTTCAATAAAGGCGCGGTTGACCATATCCATTTCCCGCTTGCAGTCTTTGTACTTGAAATCCATCTCTTTGCCGCCGACAATCGCAGGAAGCTCTGCCATATCATCCGGAACAGTCCAGTCCAGAGTAATGTTGGAAAACGGCGCCTGGGTTCCCCAGCGGCTGGGCGTGTTCACTCCATAGATAAAGGACTCAATGCACTTTTTCACTTCCCGGTAGGACAGATTATCTGCCTTGACAAAGGGAGCCAGGTAGGTATCAAACGAGGAAAATGCCTGGGCGCCGGCCCATTCATTCTGCATAATTCCCAGAAAGTTTACCATCTGATTGCAGAGAACAGACAAATGCTTCGCCGGAGAAGAGGTAATCTTTCCAGGAATCCCGCCAAGTCCTTCCAGTAAAAGCTGCTTTAAAGACCATCCAGCGCAGTAGCCGGTCAGCATCGACAAATCGTGAATGTGAATGTCCGCATTCCTGTGGGCCTGGGCAATCTCCTGATCATAGATCTCTGAAAGCCAGTAATTGGCTGTAATGGCCCCGGAATTACTTAAAATCAGACCGCCTACGGAATATGTTACGGTTGAATTCTCTTTTACCCGCCAGTCTTCTACCTTTACATAGCTGTTTACTACATCCTTATAATCCAGGATGGTATTTTTCATGTTGCGGATTTTCTCCCGCTGCTTCCGGTAAAGGATATAAGCCTTGGCGACATCCGTGTAGCCGGTCTGCTCCAGTACATGCTCCACACTGTCCTGAATCTGTTCTACAGAAATATTGCCATTCTCCATTTTACTCTGGAAATCAGAGGTAACGCGAAGAGAAAGAAGCTCTAAAATCTCGTTGTTGTACTCCTTTCCCGTTGCCCGAAAAGCCTTCTTAATTGCTTCTGTTATCTTATTCAGGGAAAATTCTGCTATTTCTCCGTCACGTTTTACCACACTGATCATATAAAAACCCCCTTCTTGCCTTCAAACCATATTCGGTTTCTGACGGCGCTATGGGATTATTATAGCAAATTGCAAAAGAAAACACAATATCTTGTTTTCTCGTCAAAATAAAAACATAGATATTGTGTTTTATGATATTTTCTAATAAATGTATTATGACTGGAAAAAATCTTATTTTTCCATGACTGCTGCAAAAAATTCTGCGGGAACATACGCTTTTACATAGATTCCATCTCCCTGATACTCCTCGGAAATCAGCTCTCCATATTTTCTTATGGTCTGAATCTTTCCTGCTTCACTGTACGAAAACAGGCGTTCCAGATATATTTTCTGACTTCTCAAAACTTTTTCCAGGGTACTTATAAGCTGGTCTAATCCTTCCCCTGTTTTTGCAGAAATCTGAATCTGATAATCTGACTGGAGATCTCTAGGATATTCCCCATCTGTTTTTTTGTCAATCTTGTTAAATACAGTGATAATGGTTTTATCCTCCACCTTCAGCTCCCGTAAGGTTTCATAAACCACATGCATCTGCATATCCATATTGGGATTGGAGCAGTCCACTACATGGAGAATCATATCACTGTAACGCGCCTCCTCCAGAGTACTTTTAAATGCTTCAATCAGGTGATGCGGCAGCTTCCGGATAAAACCTACCGTATCAGTCAGCAAAATCTGCTGCCCGCTCTCTAGCTCCAGTCCCCTGGTCGTCGGATCCAGGGTGGCAAACAGCTTGTCCTCAGCCAGAATTCCCGCATCCGTAAGCTTATTCAACAAGGTTGATTTTCCTGCATTGGTATAGCCTACAATAGCCGCCACAGGCGTGTGCTGCTTTTCTCTCTGTCTGCGGATCACGTCACGGTGACGCTTCACTGTTTCCAGCTCAGATTTCAGCTGGCTGATCCGCTCATGAATCAGACGGCGGTCCATCTCCAGCTTTTTCTCGCCTGGTCCTCTTGTACCGATTCCGCCGCCCAGACGGGAAAGGGAGCTCCGCAGTCCTACCAGACGAGCTGCCCTGTATTTCAGCTGTGCCAGTTCAACCTGAATCTTTCCCTCGCTGGTAGTTGCACGGGAGGCAAAGATATCAAGAATCACCATGGTTCGATCCATCACCTTTGTGTCCAGAGCATCCTCCAGGTTTCTCATCTGAGCCGGGGACAGCTCATCGTCACAGACAACGCCTGTAGCTCCCTGTTCCCAAATCAGCTCCTTTACCTCTTCTATCTTTCCTTTTCCCAGATAGGTTCCAGGATGAATCCGCTCTCGATTCTGGATCACTTTTCCCACCGTAAAGGCTCCTGCCGTTTTTACCAGCTCCTCCAGCTCATCTAGGGATGCAGCTGTGTCCTCCTCCTCATTTACACTGACGGCAATCAGGATCACCCGCTCCTCAGCTTCTTTGATCTCAAATAAATCTGCCATTCTATCTCCTTATTCGCTTTACTGACGGGACTTTAAAAAGATAATTTCCCGCTCTGCCGCCTCGTCAGCCCCGTATTTTTCCCAATAGGCCTCAAACAGCTCCAGGGCTGCTGCAAAATCTCCCTGCTTTTCCCGAATCACTGCTTCATTAAAATCCAGATTTCTGGCAGCCGACTGGTCTGGAAGACTTCTTCCCTGAGCGATGGTCTGCATAGCCTCCTCATACTGTCCTGCCTCGATCTGTGCAGCCGCCATCCGGCTGTAAATCTGGCTCTGAAGAACCCCAAGAGCCAAGGCCTGATCCCATTCTCCTGCTTCTGCCAGACAAAGAGCCGCCCCCTGTCTGGCCATTTCATTCTCTGAATCTGCCTTTAATATAATCTGGTAAGTAGCAAGAGCTGCTGCAAAATCCCCCTGCTTATATTCTGCCTCTGCCCGATTAAACAATACGTCCTCTTCAAAATTGCCAATTCGTTTTCCGGAGCCTTCCAGGGCCTGATCAAAGACTGTAATTGCTGTCTCGTAATCACCGACGTTCATAGCCATTACTCCTTGTTCCGCCAGCTCCCTCTTCTTACTGCCTGCCTTCCAGCGAACCAGACCAAATCCTGCGCCTCCTACAGCCAGTACAAGAATCAAAAGTCCTGCACTCAAAAAAGCCCTTCTCTGCCTTTTTTTCTTCCGACGGACAGCTGCCGCGCGAGCTCTGTTTTTTCCGTACTCCTGCTGTTCTTTCGCAGGATGAAATCTGGGACGCTCTCCTGCTGCCGGTCGGGACTGTCTTCCTGAAACGGCTGTACCGGTTCTTCCTGCGGATCTTCCTGATGACATGCTTCCCTCTGCCCTGCTTTGGGATGTCTGATTTCTTCCAGACGTCTGCCCCCCTCTGCCTGACCGGGATACCCCCGACGACTGCGCGGGCTGTGTCTGCCGCACTGGCTGTGCCTGCCGCACTGGCCGAGATAAAGCACCCTGCGGCTGCGGCTGCACGCGGCGGTAATCCTCCCGCTCTGCTGCCGTACTTCTCCCCCCGGTTCGAAGGATTCTCACAGTAGAACCCGGTGCGCTCTCTGCAGCCGCTCTCTGCTGTTCCAGCTGCTCGTACTGAATCTCTCCCCGAAACCTGGGACGGGAAGCAGCTGCCTGCTTTCTTACATCTGTTTCTTTTTCTTTCTTATCCACAGCCTCACTACTTTCTGCCGGTGCTTCCAATTCCGCCCCGGTCTTCATTTTCCAGACTTTCGACCTCTTCAAACCGGATTGTCGGCTGATGCTCCATAATACGGAACTGGCAGATTCGATCCCCGGTCATAATTTTTGTATCTCTTAAAGCATAGGCAGGGAAAAACCACTGATCATTATCTCCGCAGTAGGTTTCATCTACTACACCCATGTGATTTGTCTGAATTACACCGAAATTCTTATAGGTGCTGCTTCTGGGAACAATGTGGGCCTCATAGCCCTTTGGCAGCTCCATGGCAACACCAAGAGGAATCAGCCGGAACTCTCCGGCCTTCAGTTCCACATTCTCTGCCGCCCGCAGATCAATCCAGTCGGACTTTCCTCCAATATAAGTAAGCTTTTCTATTTTATCTGTTAAATATTTGATTTTAATATCAGGCATCTTCTTCCTTATCCTCCCTTAAAATTTCCTGTTTTTCTGCTTCCGCATCCCCCTCAGCCATGTCCTGAGGTCTTTCCTCCGTGTCCTGAATTTCTTCTTCCATGGCCCGTTCCACTGCTTCCTCCAGATCCAGAGCAGCATCCTCGTTCCCGCTTTCCAGTGCGCCCATTTCATTCAGCTTCATCTGAAGTTCTTCCTCTACCTCCTGACGGATCTCCTCCTCCTGTTCCGGATTCATTGTAGGAAGATCCGTTGTAGAACCTACACCAAACCGGCGCAGGAATTCTTCTGTTGTTGCAAACAGAGCCGGCCGGCCGGGGGCGTCCAGCCTTCCTGCCTCGTATACAAGACCGTACTCAACCAGTCGGTTTACAGCATGATCGGAGGATACGCCTCTGATTTTTGAAATTTCCATTTTTGTCACCGGCTGCTTGTAGGCGATAATAGAAAGAGTCTCCAGAACCACATCCGTCAGCACATGCTTTTTGGGAGCGGAAGCCACGCGAATCAGATTCTCATAATATTCTGCTCTGGTACACATCTGATAGGCGTTCTCCAGTTCGATAATCTGCATCCCTCTGTTTTCCTTCTGATACCGTTTCTGAAGGCTTGTCACAACCCGGCGGGCCACATTCTCACTCTGATCAATAGCCGCTGCCAGCTGCCGAAGTTCTACGGAATTTCCCATTGTAAACAGCACAGCCTCCACAATCGCTTCCCAGTCACTTTCTGGATATATTCCATCCGGATTTTTCTCGTCCGTGATATTCTGACAGCCTGGAATGTCCAGCACTAACTGTCCATCTCTGGTATCCAGTGCCTCCAGCGCTTCCAGCTCCTCATGGCGTGCCTCTACAGCAGCCAGATCAAATTCCTCGTCGTCATCGTCGTACAGACTTCCCATATTTTCTATCCTTCCAGATCCCCTAAATCTTCCAGCAAAAGTTCTGTTTCTTCGCCCTCTGCTTCCTGAATCTCTATGTACATATCATCAAAGGCATGCTCCTGGGTCAGATGAATCTTTCCAATCTTCATCAGCTCCAGAATAGCCAGAAAGGTCACAACCACCTCCAGCTTGTCAGACTGCCGCTCCAGCAGCTGACGAAAGCTGAAATTTCTGTGCTTTCTTGCATAAGCCATCACATCCAGAATCCGTGTTTCCAGACTGACCGGCTCTTTTTTGATAGTTCCAAACTTGCTGCGGATCGGATCCACCTTATCCTGCTGCCGCTTCATAACAGACTGGAAAATCCGCTGCAGCTTTGCCAGAGTCAGCCCGTCCAGCAGCTCATCCAGATCTACCGGCGTCTCATACTTTGCCACTTCTTTTGGAACCGTAGGCTTTTTAAAAAGCAGTCCACCGGCATTTTCCTCCATATCGAGAAGCTCCTGAGCCATTATTTTATACTGCTTATACTCCAGAAGACGGGAAACCAGCTCTGCCCGGGGATCCTCTTCGCCCTCTTCCTCAACCGTCTCTACAGGAAGCAGCATCCGGGATTTAATATCCAGAAGCGTTGCCGCCATAACCAGGAAATCACTGACCAGATTCAGATCCTCTTTTTCCATCTGATTCACATAATCAAGATACTGCTGTGTAATCTCCATAATCGGAATATCATAAATATCTATTTTATTTTTATCAATTAAATGAAGAAGAAGATCCAAAGGACCTTCAAACTTCTCCAGTTTATAAGATATTGCCATTCCAATCCGCCCTTTGCCTTTTGTCACGTATGTATCAGTATAACAAAAAACCCCCGCTCTGTAAATATCGAACAGGGGTATCTATCCTATGGCAGCGGCCTTCTATGATTTTGGCTCCAGCCTTATTACCGCCAGCTGCGGTCTGTTTCCTATACGGATATTAATAGAATGGGTTCCAAGCCCGCGGCTGACAAGCATCCACCGACCGTTTTGCTCAAACACGCCTCCGCAGAAGGGATGGAAAAACTGATATTGAGGAGTCATGACTCCCCCCAGTCCGGGAAGGCGGATGGTTCCGCCGTGAAAATGGCCTGCCAGAGACAAATCCGCTCCCCAGCCTGCATACGCATCAAAAAAGAGAGGGGAATGAGCCAGAAGAATCTGAAACCTTTCAGACTCTGCCTTTCCCAGCCGTCTGGTAAGATAAGACGGCGCCATAGAATCCGGATGAAAATCCTGATAATACTTCCAGGCTATGTCCACTCCACTGACTGCTATATCGTCCCGCCACTGTACCGTTTTGTTCTGTAAATAATTCACCTGATATTCTTCCAGCAGCTTCCGAAATTCATCATACATGGACCCGTAAACTCCCCGATCCCGCTGCATCCTCTGCTCATGATTTCCATTTGCATAAAAAACCGGGCAGGAAAGGCGGGAAATTCCCTGAAGAAGCTCCTTTGTCCTGGAAAGATCCGCACGCCCTGGCTTTGTAACCATCGTATCGCCGCCAATCAAAACTGCATCCGGATGGATTCTTTTTATCTCCTTCAGCAGTTTCTCATTCTTTTCTCCAAATGTATTGTCGTGAAGATCCGATAAAAATACCAGAACAGCCGGCTCTTTAATTTTCGAGGAAGAAAAAACCAACTCCTCTGTCACAAAATGCCCCCGCTCATATTTGCTCCATGCCAGCCCTGCCGCAGCAGCTCCGGCGGCCGCACATAAAGATAACTCTATATTTCCTGCCCTCATATCCTTATCCTGCTCTTTCTGCTTCCAGCATTTCCTTTACCTCCAGAAGGGAACTGCAAACCCGGTATACCCGCTTTTTCAATTCCTCCTCCGGTTGGGTCAGATCCGGAACCATAACGGTGACAAATCCTCCCCGAAGCCCTGCTTCCACTCCATTTAAGCTGTCCTCCAGAACCAGACAATCCTCCGGCTTTTCTCCCAGAAGCTCTGCAGCCTTCCAGAAAATCTCCGGATTCGGTTTGGCATGGCTGACCATATCTCCAGTAACCAGGTGGCAAAAATACTTGCGGATTCCTGTTTTTTCCAGATTTCTCTCCGTATATTTCATTCTGCTGGCAGATGCCAGAGCCGCCGGAATCTTCTGCGCCTCCAGATACTCCAAAAGCTCATAAAGTCCCGGCTTTACTGGAATTCCGTCCCTCTCCAAAAGTGCCTCAAAAATCTCCTGTTTTTTTCCTCGGAATGCCATAAAATCCACAGAGTCTCCAAATACCTCTTCAAATCTTATGCGGGCATCCTGGTGATTCATTCCGCGAATAGTCTTCAAAAAGCTTTCTTCCAGATGGATTCCCCACTCTTTTTCCGCCTGATGCCAGGCAATTCCTGAGATTCGCTCTGTGTCAAACATCAGACCATCCTGATCAAAAATCACTGCCTTTATCATTTGTCTCTCCTCGCTATCGTTTTTTCTACTGAATATAGGGAGCCAGCTCCATGCGAACAAAATATCCCTGCTCATGGCGGCAAACCGGACAGTGACCCGGCGCCATGGTTCCCCGATGAATATGACCGCAGTTCAGACACATCCAGCCAGTTTCCACCTCAGATACAAACAGCTGATTTTTCTCCAGATAATCTGCAAACAGCTGGAAACGATCTCCGTGAGTCCGTTCAATTTCTGCAATCATAGAAAAACTGGTTGCAATCTGGCTAAATCCCTCTTCCTTTGCCGTTTTTGCAAAATTCTGGTAGACATCTTCAAATTCCTCGTATTCATTGTGATGCGCTGCTTTCAGATAATCCAGGCTTTTTTCGTATTGATCCACCGGATAACCGCCGTCAATAAAAATGTTTTCTCCGCCCAGCTCCTTCAGGTAATTATAAAAAATTTCTCCATGCTCCTTTTCCTGATCTGCTGTAAAGGAAAATACCGACTCAATCACAAACAGCCCTTCTTTTCTGGCAATGCCCGCTGCAAACGTGTAACGGTTCCTGGCCTGACTCTCACCGGCAAACGCTCTCATCAGATTTTTTGCTGTCTCACTGTTTTTAAAATCCATCATAGAAACCTCCTAATGTCATATGCATACTTCTGCTTTCCATTAGGATTCCCTGGATAATTCGTAAATATGCTGCCAATCACCGGCTATTTTCTATTCTGAAAGACCGGATCTGCCGGATGGCCTCCGGTCAGCTTCTGCATGGTTCTCTGTACCGCATCTCGCGATTCCTTCCAGTCTGCATCACGGTTTCTGTAATCGTATTTTTCTATCAGCCAGTCAATATCCTCCTGAATCCGATCCAGATTTCGTGAAGTCAGCTCTGTCAGCCTTGGAATCCACACCTCCTGCTCCTGTACAGTCAGCTTGGCCTGGCAAATATCCAGAACATCCGCAAAATGAGGCAGACAGAATCCCTTAGAGGCCATCAAAAGTTCTCCGAAATCCGTATCATTTTTCAGCATATAAACAAAGGTATCCAGCATTCTCTGATAAATGCCGTCCATCCGCTCACAGATATAGCAGTGACTGTTTTCTCCTCTCAGCCAGGCAGAAGCCCCGGACTGTCCTGCTGCCGGGCTGGAAGCAGAGGCAGTCTGCTTTCTGCCGGAAAATAAACGTCCCAGAAGAGAGCCGCCTTTTTCCACCGTGCCTGCCTGTCCCATCTGCTTTTTAAAGTCCCGGTTGACCTTCTCCATACGGGATTTTAAAATCCAGGCATTGCCCAGAGAATTTCCGTAATCAAACATCATTTTCGTATGATGACGGCAAAATCCCCGCTCACTGGTATTGTCACGAATATCACTCTCCATATAAGAAGAGCCCAGGACAAACTCCAGATTTTCCTGCTCCAGCTTTCTCTCCAGCCAGCAAAACAGGCACTCATCTCCCGCCTTCACGGCATCTGTCAGTTCTATGGTATATAACTTTTCTTTCATCTCCGCACCCCTCGTTCTTTCTTTTTCCAGCTTTCTATTCCGCTCTGTCCTTTTACGCTCCTATCAGGCGTCACCTGCGGCAGCTGTGTTTTCACTGCTGCTGCGCTTCTTCCGTCCGCTTCCGTTCTGTCCAAGCAGCCTAAGCACCTGTCTTTTCATCCCAGATACCATATTCATTTACATGATAACCGTCAGGAGTTGTTCCATTGGTCAGAAGCTTTCCGTCTGCACTTAAATAATACCAGGCGCCTCCATCCTGAATCCATCGATCGGATACCATAGCTCCGGTCGCCGGATCAAAATAATAATAAGATCCATCCGTATAATTCCGCCAGCCGGTTGCCATATATCCATTTCCGTCAAACCAGTACCAGGTGCCCTGAAGCTCCAGCCACTGATTGGCTGCATTGGAACCATTTTCCCCGATATAATACCAGCCGGTCTGATCCTGCTTCCAGCCCTGACTGCCGCCTGATCCTTCCGGTACCCCAGTCTGGCTCCCCGGTCCTGCTGATCCGCTCTCTCCCGGCACAGACGATGTATTCTGAGATGGAATACCACTTGGACCGGAAGATGTTCCAGGCACCTCCTGGGTTCCCTGGCTGTTCCCATTTCCTGGCATCACTGCTTCGCTCTGATTGCCTGCCCCCGGTGTCACCACTCCACTCTGGTTTCCTGTTCCAGGCGTCACCACTTCGCTCTGGCTTCCTGTTCCCGGTGTCACTGTTCCGCTCTGATTGCCTGTTCCAGGCGTTACTGTTCCGCTCTGGCTTCCTCCTGTCAGCTTTTCATAATTTGCAAAGCCGTAATCCAGCATGGCAATGGTATCTGTATAATGGCTTCCGCTGGCCTTCATGACCACTGCAATCAGACGAACGCCATTTCTTTGCGCCCCTGTTACTAAAGTGTTCCCTGCCTTTGAGGTATATCCCGTTTTCCCTCCGATAATGCCCTCATAATACCGGGAATCTGTGGGATACATCATCTTGTGTCCCATGGTAATCGTCTTGGCCGCCGACTTTTTTGTAGCCGGAAATTCATAGCTTGTTGTAGTATCAATTTTCCGGAAGGTTTCGTTCTGGAGAGCCGCCCGCATGATCAGCGCCATATCGTAAGGCGTTGTTTTATGGGCCGTATCATTCAGCCCGTGAGGATTGGTAAAGTGGGTATTCTTACACCCAAGTTCCCTGGCTCTGGCGTTCATCAGATCTGCAAATGCGCTGACGCTTCCTGCCACATGCTCAGCCAGTCCGTTTCCAATCTCATTGGCTGATTTTAAAAGCAGACCGTACAGACACTGCTCCACTGTCAGCTGATCCCCCTCGGATACGCCCAGGGAAACTGCTCCCGATTCCAGATTGGTTGTAGCAGAAGCTGAAAAAGTCACTATGTCATTCAGGCTGCAGCGTTCAAGCACCAGAAGAGCTGTCATCACCTTGGTAATACTGGCCGGATAAAACTGCATGTCCTGATTCTTTCCGAACAACACTTTTCCCGTTGCTGCATCCATCAAAACAGCGCCTTCTGCCTTCACCTGCGGCAAAGCTGCCTCCTGTGCGTGAGAAGAACTTGACTGACTGCCGCTTTGATTTCCTGATACACCGGGACCTCCCTGATTTTCTGTGCTGCTCTGTTCTCCCGCTCCTCCAGGACCGCCCTGATTTTCTGCGCTGTTATTCTGGCTGCCTGTTACTCCCGGCTGCACTATGCCATTTCCAAGTCCTGTATTTCCTGTCTGACTGCCTCCAATAAAAGGAGGCGGAGGAACCATCACTGTATCTGCATAAGCTGTCTGACTAAACAGCATAGCCGTTCCAAGCCCCACTGCCAGTACTTTCTTCCATTTTATCATCATGTCTACTCCTTTAAGCCGTTTTTTCGGAACACCTTCCGCCAGTTCCGGTCAAACATCTCTATCCGGATACTGCTTTTTTAGTATATCATAGATTCTTTCTATAAAATATGACAACTTTCTTAATCTTCCCGCATAGGCTTTAACAATAAGATTCTCCGGAGTCTATCATGAGCCAGAAATTTTTTCTTCATCAATGCAGCCTGTGCAAACGGACTGCTGCTGTCCTGTTTTTTCTGATTTTCTCTTTTCTTGCAGGAAACTGGCTGGGTTATCTTTCCTTCCGCCACACCTCTGCTCCCACCAGCGCAGGTGCTTCTGCCGAAAACTGGGGACTCAGCTTCCAGCAGGAAGGAAAACCGCCGGTTGCAAATGCAACCTCTGACTATCTAAAACAGTTTCAAGCCCATTACGCGGCAGATACCACAGAAAAAATCATATATCTGACCTTTGATGCCGGCTATGAAAATGGAAACACCGCCGCCATTCTGGATGCTCTGAAAAAGCATCATGCACCAGCTGCCTTTTTCCTTGTGGGAAATTATCTGGAAACCAGTCCTGAACTGGTCAAACGGATGGTAGAGGAAGGTCATACTGTAGGAAATCATACCTATCACCACCCGGATATGTCTAAAATAGCTGCAAAAGAAGATTTCAGGAAAGAGCTGCAGGATCTGGAACAGCTCTACCAGCAGATAACCGGACAACCGCTGAAAAAATATTACCGGCCACCCCAGGGAAAATACAGCGAATCTAATCTGAAAATGGCAAAAGAAATGGGATACCATACCTTTTTCTGGAGCCTTGCCTATGTAGACTGGTACGAAGACAAACAACCCACTCATGAGGAAGCTTTTCAAAAACTTCTTGGCCGCATACATCCAGGAGCCATCGTTCTTCTCCACAGTACCTCCAAAACCAACGGAGAAATTCTGGATGAACTGCTGACAAAATGGGAATCTATGGGCTATCAGTTTCATTCCCTGGATGAACTGGCCGGACAGCCTGGATAACTGCAGCTTTTCCTGATTGCAGCTTTTTCTTGTATCCCTCCAGCAAAACTGTTCCTTTTTGTTGCCGTTTATTATTGAATTTTACTGGAACCCCTTTCTTTTTCATGGTAAAATATCTTCAGAAGAAGAAAGCTCCCATGAATCATAAAATAAAAAAGAAAGGTGGAATTTTCCATGCATTCATTTACATACTACTCCCCTACAGAGGTAATTTTCGGCAGGGATACCCAGCAGAAGGCCGGTGCCTGTATCCGCAAATATGGAGGAAGCCGCGTGCTTCTTGTTTACGGAGGAGGTTCTGTTGTGCGAAGCGGGCTTTTGGCGCAGGTGCGCCGCTCTGCGGAAGAATCAGGCCTGATTTGTGAGGAATTCGGCGGGGCCAGAGCCAACCCGACGCTTGAACATGCCCGCAAAGGTGTTCAGACAGCCATTACCTTTGGCGCAGACTTTATTTTAGGCATTGGGGGCGGTTCTGCCATTGATACAGCAAAAGCCATTGCCATCGGCGCAGCCAATCCGGATACTGACATCTGGGAATTCTGGAGCCGGAAGAAAAAACCGGAACAGGGACTTCCAACAGGCGCTGTTCTGACTATTCCTGCTGCAGGCAGCGAAACAAGCGCCTCTTCTGTTCTTACAAACCAGGAAACCGGCTCTAAACGCGGGTTGAGCACCCACCTGAACCGGCCTAAATTTGCGATCATGAATCCAGAGCTTGCCTGTACCCTTCCTGTCTATCAGGTGGCCTGCGGCGTTACGGACATTATGATGCATACACTGGATCGCTATTTCAACCCTACAGATAATGAGGTAACAGATGCCCTTGCTGAAGCGCTGCTGCGCACAGTGATTGCAAATGGACGGACTGCCGTTGCCGATCCCCACAACTATGAAGCCATGAGCGAGCTGATGTGGGCCGGTTCCCTGTCTCACAACGGGCTGACAGGTCTGGGCGGTCAGGAAGATTTTGCAGTACACCAGCTGGGCCATGAGCTCTCTGCCATGTTTGACACTGCCCACGGCGCATCACTTGCTACTGTATGGGATTCCTGGGCGCTGGCTGTTATGGATGCAAAGCCGTCCCGCTTCGCCCGATATGCAAAGAATGTCTGGGGTATTTCCGGCTCAGACGAAAAGGAGCTGGCTCTTGCAGGTATCCAGGCAACCAGAGAGTATTTTTCTTCTCTGGGAATGCCCGTGGGATTCCGGGAAAATCAGGATATTGGAGAGCAGGAGGATAATGTCATCCGCGAACTGGCCAACCGCTGTTCCTATCAGAAAACACGAACTATCGGAACCTTCCGTCAGCTTGATGAGAATGGAATCTATGAGATTTACAGACAGGCAAATCAGAAATGAGCCTTCGTCTGTGCTTCTGAAACAAGTATCTAAACTCACTTGAATAAAGAATGTGCCTTGGCACATTCCCGCAAAGCCTTTTATGACATAAGAGAGGTTTTCCTATGAAATAAAAATGGGCGTTGCAAAATTATCAAATTAATAATAATTGTGTAACGCCCCTCGTTTTGTGAGTACAAAAATCTTAAAAGAATTGTTGTTTTTATTTCAGCATTCCCACGCGGCAGAAATCGGCTTTTTCTTCTGAAAATGCAAAATCCAAGTCTGATTTTGTGCAGGAATCAACTGTTTCTCATTAAAATGCAAAATCCAAGTCTGGTTTTATGTTAAAATCTACCCTATAAGGTGAACATGCCAAATACCTATTGATACCCAAAATATTGGCTGATCCTTTTTAAGGTACAGAAGAAAGCATGGATGATATCTCATTCCCAGACATTTTTCTGGCTATCCCTGCTTTTCAGATAAACGCTATCTTCCATTCATTGATCTTGTGATACAATCCAAACAATGAATATGAAGGTACTTTGTATATCCTTATGCAGAACCCAAACTGGCATTTACCAGAATCCAGCCTTTTTCAGGGTGCTATTAAATCGATTCCCTTCTGCAGAGTTTTTCCGTCAATCGCCCCGGCAGCGTGAGCAATCACATAACCATCCTTATCCAGGAAAAAGGTTGTAGGAAGAGAATATGCCCCAAATGCCATGGCAGCATCAAACTCTGTATCAAAAAATACAGGAAATTCAAACTGCTTCTTTTCTATAAATCCAACTGCAGTTTCCTTTGTTTCTCTGGAACCATCTGTCATATTGATCATCAGGAACTGAATCTCTTCTCCTGATTCCAGATACTTTTCATGAAAATCCGGCATTTCCATCTGGCAGGGCCCGCACCAGCTGGCCCAGAAATTTAAAACAACCGGTTTCCCCAGATAATCCGACAAACGTACTTCTTCTCCCGCCTCGTCATAAACTGTAAAATCCGGCGCTTTCATGCGTTCTGCTTCTGAAGACTCTTCTGACGCAGAAGGCTCAGCAGCCTCTTCCTGTTTTTCAGAGAGTTCCGCAATGCTTTCCTGTTCCGACGGAACCTCTGCCGGTTCCTTTTGCTCTGCAGAATCTGTCTTTGCCGGCTGTTCTGCCAAGGACTGTTCCCCTGATATTACAGCCAGCTGCTCCCTTGCCTGAGCCTTCCCAAGCTTTCCATAGAGAACAGAGGCGCCTCCAATTAAAATAACAAAAGCCAGAACCATCCATAATAATGTTTTTTTCTGTTTCATAATTCCTCCTTAGCTGAGCAATGCCAAAAGCCGCCCCCAAGTTCCTGTTGCCATAAAAATGCCAACCACCACCAGAAACAGACCGCTGACTGTATTGATTATTCCGTAATGCTTCTTAATCCACAGAAATGCTGTTTTTAAATAGTCAATCATAACCGCGCTGAAAAGAAAGGGAATTCCAAGTCCCAGAGAATAAGCTAACAGCATCATCATACCTTCTGCCACATGGCCCTGCTGAGATGCCAGCATCAAAGCTGAACCAAGGAAAGCTCCTACGCAAGGAGTCCAGCCGATGGAAAAAACCATACCGAAAACCATTGCTGAAAAAAAGCTCATATTGTCTGTATCAACAGAATGACGGCTTCCATGAAACAGATTCAACCGGAATACTCCAAGAAAATTCAATCCGAAAACAATTACCACAAGACCAGAAACAATCTGAACCGCTGTCTGATACTGTCTCAAAAAACCTCCTATGGTGCCGGCCAGCCCTCCAAGCGTTACAAACACCACAGTAAATCCCGTTACAAACCCCAGCGCACCCGTTATTGTTTTTCCAGTAGTCCTCTCTCCACCGCCTGCAAAATAAGAAAGATAAATAGGAAGCATCGGCAGCAGGCAGGGGGAAATAAACGTAATCATTCCTTCTAAAAATGCAATGGTATACTGCATCAAATAAATTCTCCTTCCCGGGTACGCTAAAATTTTATTTCTGCATTCCCTGTTTCTTTATGGATAAAGTATAGCGAAAAAATCCTTCTCTTTCTGTGACAATATCACCATAGGGCAAAGCGCCCCGCTGCAGACAGAAAAATGCGCAAAAAAATCCGGAAAGAATCAACAAATTACAAGATTCTTTCCGGATTTTCCCCCGCAGAATAAAACCCTCACTTCATCCTTTTACTGCTGAATGCCATCAGACAGGCATCCGGCATCAACCATCATAACTCAGTCATCCAGAGACCATGAAGATTGCAGTACGCATAAACTGCAGCTGCCTTATCATCACCCAGACAGAAAGAAACCTCAGGCGCATCACCTGGCTTTAAGACCTTTCTCTGACCGCCCTGATCTGTCTGTACATAAACCCACTCAATAAAGTGTTCCGGAAGCATATAGGAATCTGTCAAGAATGGAATTGACGCATTGATACAAATAACCTATACTAAATAAAAACTACTATGTAAAACAGTTAGGAGGGGAACATGGATTTTCAAGACTACTTTCCCATATGGAACAAGCTGACTGCTCTGCAGCAAAATCGAATATTGGGAAGCCTGATTTCACGAAAAGCAGAAAAAGGCACTATCATCCACAATGGCAGTATGGACTGCACAGGTCTGCTTCTCATAAAGTCCGGTCTTCTTCGGGCATACATTCTGTCCGATGAAGGACGGGAAATCACCATTTACCGTCTGTTTGAACGAGATATGTGTCTCTTCTCTGCCTCCTGCATCATGCGCTCTATTCAGTTTGAGATCACCATTGAAGCGGAAAAAGATACAGAGCTCTGGGTCATTCCTGCAGAAATATATAAAAGCATTATGGAAGAATCTGCGCCTGTGGCAAACTATACCAACGAGCTTATGGCTACCCGCTTTTCTGACGTCATGTGGCTCATCGAGCAGATCCTCTGGAAAAGCCTGGATAAACGCGTAGCCGCTTTTCTTCTGGAAGAATCTGCCATCGAAGACTCTGATGAGCTGAAAATTACTCATGAGATCATTGCCAACCACCTGGGTTCCCACCGTGAAGTTATTACCCGGATGCTTCGCTACTTCCAGAGTGAAGGAATGGTTCGCCTTTCCCGCGGAACCATTGTTCTTCTTGACCGAAAAAAATTAGAGGCACTGCAGCTGAATGCATAGCCTCTAGTCCATCATCCGAAGCACGGCCGGACGCATTTTCATAGCAGTGGCCGCTGCAAGGATACAAAGCACAAAATCCTCTCCGATTGTAAGCAGACAGCAATTAATCAAAACAGCTTTCCAGCCTATGGGCATAGAAATCACATAATTGCTGATAAAATAAAAATACAGAATCCCGGCTCCATAATACACAGCCAGACCTGCTGCTGCAGGAATCATCATCCGGGTCATTTTCACCGGCTTCATCCATTCACAAAGCTTTCCTATGACCCAGGCTGCCAGGAGAAAACCAAGCAGAAAACCAAAGGTGGGACGAAGCAGATACGCCGGCCCGCCTCCTGCAGCAAAAACAGGAACCCCTAACAAACCGATCAAAAGATAAGTTCCTACACTGGCTGCCGCCATTCTGGCTCCCAGCAAAAAACCTGCCATCAGTACAAAGAACCACTGCAGAGTAAAATGCATGGGAAACGGCTGTACCGGTATTGTGATCTTAATAAAGGCCCCCGCTGCAATCAAAGCAGCAAACAGCCCGGAAATCGCCAGTTCACGCCCCATCCCCCTGTCTCGTGTTCTTATTATCTCCTGCTCCATCCAAATCTCCTTTTCATGTGTTTCGCATCTCTAAAGCTGACATTCATTGTACTATTATTTTTTCGTTTTCACAACTCATTTTTCGCAGGAAATATTATCTTTATTTACAGATTTAGGCTTTTCCCCCTCATATAAAGGATTCTCAATGACCATTTACTTCTTTTTTATAAATCTGGATCCTCATCAGAACCGTCTCTCTGCAAAATATCACTCACTGGAAATCAGCATAAAAGACAGAGGAGCATAACCTTTCAGTCATGCCCCTCTGTGACAATCAAATTACTTTTTTCATATGGACTGCCCTTTATCAGGAAATCCTTTCTCGCTTTACTGATTCGCTCCGAAATTCCATTTTAATCACGGAACCCAACGTCCCAGTTCATCCACATGGTATCCGTCAGGAGTTGTCATATTCACATATAACTTTCCTCTTGTTCCATCTGATACCGGATTGAAATAGTAGCAGTATTTCTGTCCGTCATCCTCTGTAATCCAAACCCATCCGGTAACCATCTTACCTCTTGTACCGTCAGAAGCTTCGCTCAGATAGTACCTGCTTCCATCTAAATCAGTAAACCAGCCTGTAAGCATACGTCCCTGTTCATCAAAACGGAACCAGTCTGCTGCACTTTGTCCAAGAGCTGCATTGGCATAAGGATTAGCAATGTATCCCCACTCATTCTTATATGCTCTGTTGCCTGATGTAAAATGCCAACTTCCGTCTGCCTGCAGACTCCACTGACCGCTTACTGCGTCAACGCTTCCAGAAGAGGAAGCTGAGCCACTGTAAGAACCGGAACTGCTGTCATCATCATCCTGAATCAATGCCTTTCTTACCTTTACCTGGAACTTGGCCTCAAAGAAGACTGCATTGCCTTCTTCATCTGCCGCCGCTTGATATAGAAGAAGAGAGCCTTCGACAGAAAAATCCTTCTTTCTGGAGCAAGAGCCCAAGGATCCTCTTCTCTCGCTTTAATTATGAAACCTAGTTTCGAACAATTTCCATGTGTTGTGCCTATGAGTCCAATATTCATTGAAAATGATTGTGGCGCACCATAAAAATCGGAGAGCCATCTGACAAATGCAGGCTCTCCGACTTCTTAATCAGTTCTTAAAGCTAAATACTCACGAATGTTAATCATCGTATAATTATCTCTGACCGACATCCGCTTTCTTCCTTCTCTCCATGAATTTCAAAATATCTTCTGTACCTTGCAAGTAGGTAACATTAATTGGAACACGAGGTGTCCTGTCGTTGGCAGATGCTTCAATCGCATCGACAAACATCTCTACCTGCTTCTGATCTGATATGATAAAATTCTTCGTGATACTAGAAGTTGCCATATAAACCTCCTCCTTTCCTTGCCTTATCCACTGTATCCCTTCCCATACAAACTTAACTGCGTGTGCAATACGTCTCTGTTTTTTTCAAGAATGTCATTCAAAACCGGAATATGCACAAAAATCAATCACAAGGTGAGTTTAGCACAATATATAGTATTATTCAATTTCAATGTACTATATATTTTTTTAAGCGGCTAGTTCCAAATTATCAAATGCTATAATACACTATAATCATTCAAGGAAGGGCGTTTCGTGCAGGAATTAAGAAAAATTATCAACCTAAAACACTTAGAAAATTCCAAGAAACTGTCACAGGAGATCATATTATTGTATTTTTATTTCAATAAAATGATCCAGATATCTCACATCACCCCTATGCATCGTTCCATCCCCAATATATTTTCCCGAAGCATAATACGTTCCATCTATATTGCGGAAATATACCGTCTCTTTTTTACTGCCATGATAATCTTCCTTTTCTATATCAAACATAGCTTCTTTTCCGATCCATACATCTGTCACATTATCATAACACAGCCGCTCATCTATATTCACATATTTCTGATTCAAAACCGGCACTCCAAGCTGCCCAAATTGATTGTTTCCCCACAAAAATAACCTGTTTTCTGAATCAATAGCAGCAAATACGCCATTCGTATAATTAAAACAAACCATCTTATCACATATAATATCCCTCTCTTTTTCAGGATCTATTGAAGAAACTGAGGTTATCAAACTTCCATCATCCTTGAGCACAATATATCTCTTTGATTTTGCTATAAAATGCTCAACACCAGTTTCCAAACACTCTGGAGCAGCGTATTGCCCACCCAGACAATAGAATTCTCCACTCTTCTTTAAATAGTAAATAATATTATGCCCATCTTCATTATCTTCTCCCTCAGAAACACTAATAACATCTGTGTCTATTAGCTGTGGCTCATGTGTATACCTTTCAGCTTTTCCTAACTGATTATTTTTGTTTGATCCTGTTCCATACAAAATACCATTTTCATCAATCCAATAAGTGTTTGTCCGCAAATTTACCTCAGTTTTATCAGCAATCATCCACCCTTTATTATCTGGCAGTTCTTTTGTCACTGTTATCAACTCTACTCCCTTATCCATAAGAGGAACCATATTCGGAGTTTCAAATGCACCTGCTTTCCATCCATAGATACTGATTATAATAAGCAGACTTCCCGCCGCTGTCCAAACCCACTTGTCATGAATACTAAATAGTTTCAGATTGAATGATTCGTATTTATATTTTTCAAGCACAATACTGTCACATATAATCAACAGAAACAAACAAATATCCAAAAGCACTAAATAAATCCGGAAGTCTGCCTCATAACAAATACCAACTACCATAATCAGAACAAGTATATACAAAATCGGATACAGGTAATTTTCCTTGTCTGCCGCTTCATTTTCCCCAGTAATTCTATTTTTAAAGTCAACCAAAAAATACGGTTTAATGTACATAATACTATCATTAATATTTTTCTGCACATCTGTATATGTACGAAGTTCTCTTCCTAGCAAAACTCTTCGTGGCATAAATAATAACCAGAAAAAATAAGCTATGTATGCCACTCCATTAAGAATACAATACGTTAATACAGAATAAATCCACTCAAAAGGAAAGGTTAATTTGTTCTTTATCCGTATACATTTGTCCAAGCATAATATTGCCAACAGTGATATAGAAAAAAATTCCAAAATACTTTCTCCTAATAGAAACACAATTATCAGCCAGACTTTATTCCAAGAGTTTTGAATAAAAACAGATTTTAATTCAACGAAAAATATATTATTCAAATATAAGGTACATACAACAATTATTTCTGCCAAAAAAAATTTATACCATTTTTTCATTTTCAACTTCTCCAAATATACATATAATATGTTTCCATTATTACACTATTTACTTTTTCATCTGTCTCTTTCTTTGCATTTAAAACCGCTGTTTCCATTTCATCTACCAATAACTGAATCATATTTATCTACTCTCAGTCATACATGATATATCCTTTCCAAATTTGTCAGACATTGTCTGACAAATTCCATTTACCACTATATTTCCCTGTGACCTATATTATATTTCATATTTTAATAAAAAGAAACATTCCAATTATATAAGCTCTTCCCTTACTCACCAGTCTTCTGGCAGCATAAGCCCGATAAAAGAATTCCACGCTTGCTTGACTATGCTGGAGAACTGGTCAAAATACATTCTGAATGCATTCGATTTTTCTTACACAAATAGGTTTGCAGAAGGAACAAACAATGCCATTAAAGTAATCAAACGTAATACCTTTGGATATCGGAACTTTGAAAATTTCAGGAATCAAATTTTTCTATCCTTAACATAAAGAGAGGCTGTCGCAAAATGCAAAAAGTCTACAAGATATTGCTTTTGTCCATATGGATACACCCAATATCGTGTATGAAAAAATCATTTTGCGACAGCCTCTCAAAAAAAATTTACCCCAACTCTTTACAAACATCCAAAAAAATCGCCAGAACCGGCAAATGCCGGATCTGGCGATTCCTTACAAAAGACTGAAAACAGTCCTTTTTTCTTATTTATCTGCAATCGCAGCCTGTGCTGCTGCCAGTCTTGCAATCGGAACACGGAACGGTGAGCAGGAAACATAGTCCAGACCGATCTTGTGGCAGAACTCTACGGAAGACGGATCTCCGCCGTGCTCGCCGCAGATACCTACATGCAGTTCCGGACGTACCGGCTTACCTAACTCGATAGCCATCTTCATCAGCTTGCCTACACCTACCTGATCCAGCTTTGCGAACGGATCGTTCTCAAAGATCTTAGCATCGTAGTAAGCATTCAGGAACTTACCTGCATCATCGCGGGAGAAGCCATAGGTCATCTGAGTCAAGTCGTTGGTACCGAAGCAGAAGAACTCAGCCTCTTTTGCAATATCATCTGCAGTCAGAGCTGCTCTCGGGATCTCGATCATGGTACCAACCTGATATTTCAGCTCAATACCTGCTGCTGCGATCTCAGCGTCAGCGGTCTCTACTACAAAGTTCTTTACATACTTTAACTCTTTGATGTCGCCAACCAGCGGAATCATGATCTCCGGCTCTACGGTCCAGTCGGGATGTGCCTTCTGAACGTTGATTGCTGCGCGGATAACAGCCTTGGTCTGCATCTTTGCAATCTCCGGATAGGTAACAGCCAGACGGCATCCACGATGACCCATCATCGGGTTGAACTCGTGCAGAGAAGCGATGATATTCTTAATGGTCTCAACGCTCTTGCCCTGTGCATCAGCCAGCTTCTTAATATCTTCCTCTGTGGTCGGAACGAACTCGTGTAACGGCGGATCCAGGAAACGGATACATACCGGGTTGCCCTCAAGAGCCTCATACAGCTTCTCGAAATCACCCTGCTGCTCCGGAAGGATCTTCTCCAGAGCTGCCTCACGCTCTTCTACAGTCTCAGAACAGATCATCTCACGGAAAGCGTCGATTCTGTTGCCCTCGAAGAACATATGCTCGGTACGGCAAAGACCAATACCCTCAGCGCCCAGCTCTCTTGCTTTTCTTGCATCAGCCGGAGTATCTGCGTTGGTTCTTACTTTCAGTCTTCTGTACTGATCAGCCCATCCCATAATTCTGCCAAACTCACCAGCAATGGTAGCGTCTACAGTCGGGATAATGCCATCGTAAATCTTACCGGTGGAACCATCGATGGACAGAGCATCGCCCTCGTGGAATTCCTTACCAGCCAGAACAAATTTCTTGTTTTCTTCATCCATAGCGATATCGGAGCAGCCAGATACGCAGCAGGTACCCATACCACGTGCAACTACTGCAGCGTGAGAGGTCATACCGCCACGAACAGTCAGGATACCCTGAGCAGCCTTCATACCCTCAATATCTTCCGGAGAGGTCTCCAGACGAACCAGAACTACTTTCTCGCCTCTTGCAGCCCACTCTTTTGCATCTTCTGCAGTGAAGACAATCTTACCGCATGCAGCACCCGGAGAAGCAGCCAGAGCTTTTGCCAGCGGCTCAGCTTTCTTCAGTGCCTCAGCGTCAAACTGCGGATGCAGCAGAGTATCCAGGTTACGCGGGTCGATCATGGCAACTGCCTCTTCCGGAGTTCTCATGCCTTCATCTACCAGATCGCAGGCGATCTTTAATGCAGCCTGAGCGGTTCTCTTACCATTTCTGGTCTGCAGCATGTACAGTTTTCCGTGCTCAACGGTAAACTCCATATCCTGCATATCTCTGTAGTGATTCTCCAGAGTCTTGCAAACCTCGTTAAACTGTTTGAATGCCTCCGGGAACTTGTCAGCCATCTCGTTGATGTGCATCGGAGTACGAACACCTGCTACAACGTCCTCACCCTGTGCATTGGTCAGGAACTCACCGAACAGACCCTTCTCACCAGTAGCTGGGTCACGGGTAAATGCAACACCAGTACCACAGTCATCACCCATGTTACCGAAAGCCATGGACTGTACGTTTACAGCAGTACCCCAGGAATACGGGATATCGTTGTCGCGGCGGTATACGTTTGCACGGGGGTTGTCCCAGGAACGGAATACTGCCTTGATTGCGCCCATCAGCTGCTCCTTCGGATCATCCGGGAAGTCTGCGCCGATCTTATCCTTGTACTCAGCCTTAAACTGATTTGCCAGTTCTTTTAAGTCGTCAGCATCCAGCTCAACGTCCAGCTTAACGCCCTTTTTCTCCTTCATCTCATCGATGAGGGTCTCGAAATATTTCTTGCCGACCTCCATAACAACGTCGGAATACATCTGAATGAATCTTCTGTAGCAGTCCCATGCCCAGCGTGCATTGCCGGACTTCTCAGCGATTACATTAACAACCTCTTCGTTCAATCCCAGGTTCAGGATGGTGTCCATCATACCCGGCATGGATGCTCTTGCACCGGAACGAACAGATACTAACAGCGGATTCTCATGATCACCGAACTTCTTGCCGGTAATCTCTTCCATCTTGCCGATATATTCATTGATCTGGGCCTGGATCTCCTCGTTGATCTCACGTCCATCTTCATAATACTGTGTGCATGCTTCTGTTGTAATGGTAAAGCCCTGGGGTACCGGAAGACCGATGTTGGTCATCTCAGCCAGGTTTGCTCCCTTACCGCCAAGCAGATTTCTCATGCTGGCATCACCCTCGGTGAATAAATAAACCCACTTATTTGCCATTGGTTTTTCCTCCTCATACGTGTAGATATCCTCTACAGGTTTTTACCGTTCCCGGCTGCTCCTCTTCCGCTTCCCTTTACTTAAGTCCTAAACTACCTTCTCTGTTTTCTGTAAAGCTGCTGCCGCTTTTATGGCGCCGAAAGAAGGCCCTGAAACAGTCCGTACATAGTATACCATATTTTACCGCTGAGTAAAGAAGTTTTCTTTAAAAAAACAGAAAAATTTTGTACAAATTTCTGCAAAATTCGGTGTAAGCACTTCCAATTTCTGTCATTTTCGCATATAGATTTTTCATTCGTATATGCGAACAGTTATTTTCTTATTCATTCTGCCGTTACCCATTTTTGCTTTCCTGTCTTTTTTTCTTTCCTCATTTACCTTGCGCCTTCACCGCTCGCGCTTCTGCTTTTTCCTCAGCTTTTCCTTCCAGCCAGATCATACGTCCATCTTATGCGTACTGAATCGTTTTTTTCAAATCATCTGCCGTTTTTTCATCGATTAAAAGCTTTACCAGCTCCAGCCCCAGATCCAGGGCAACGCCCAGTCCCTTTGCAGTTGTAATATTCCCATCTGTTACCACACCCTGATCAACCACAATTGCTCCGTTTAACTCTTCCTCAAAACCAGGGAAGCAGGTGGCCCGTTTTCCTCTCAGAAGGCCGTGATGTCCCAGAACCACTGCCGGAGCCGCACAGATTGCTGCAATCCGTTTTCCTGCCTGTTCCTGAGCCTTCAATGCCTGAATCAAGGGTTCACACTGGGAAAGATGAACAGAGCCTGGCATTCCTCCCGGCAGGAAAATCACATCTGCATCTGAAAAGTCCACCTCACCTGCGGCTGCATCCGCCTGAATCCGAATTCCATGAGAAGTGACAACCTCTCTGTCTTCCTTTGCCGCCACTAAAACTGTGTCAATCTTGCTGCGGCGCAGCAAGTCCACCACTGCCAGACACTCCACTTCTTCTGTTCCGTCCGCAATCATTGCATACACTTTTGCCATTTGAATTTCCTCCTTTTGTTTTATCAAATTTTGTTCTGTCAAGTTTTGCAACTCAAAGGGGGGCAGGAATTTTTCCTTCTTCCCAAAAACCGGGAATATTTTACTTCTGTCGATATTTCTCTGTCTGTATTACAGCGCTGTATTTCAGGACAGTGAAATATTTCCATACTTTCCCTCAGAATATTCCTGTGGAAAAATAACACCTCAGATACTTCTATTATACCTTATATTCTTTCCATGGAAATCGAAAACCCCAAAATTATTATTTGAAAATGATTATTCCTTTTTTAAAAGAAGCCGGTAGGTTCCATCCATTCCCAGCGCTCCCAGAGGAGCTGTAATCAAAATTGCCAGCACAGCAACCGACAGAACGATTTTTCCGCAGGGAAGTCCCAGCGACATGGGCACTGAACCAATAGCCGCCTGGACCGTAGCCTTAGGCAAATAGGCAATGACGCAAAACAATCGCTCCTTTTGGCTCAGACTTGTACCAGCCATGCAGAGAGCCACACCCACACTGCGGAATACCAGGGCCAGCGCAATCATAAGCCCTGCTGCCAGTCCCGCCTCCAGCGTATAACGGATATCGACTGCAGCTCCAACCAGGACAAAAAGCAGTACCTCTGCCGCCAGCCACAGCTTTCCGAATTTCTCCGACAGGCGCTTCGACACAAAGGCCGTGCTTTTCATTTTCAAAACACAGGCCATGCTGGTCACTGCCAGAAGTCCGGAAACAGAGATAATTCCCTCTAACCACTCCTCTGCCGCCACCAGAAAAAAAGAAATTCCCAGCACAATAATCACCTTCATGCTGTTGCGCACATAGTGCTTTCTGGCATAAGCTGTTTCAAAAAACAGAGCCAGCAGCCATCCTGCTGCGGCTCCCAGGAGAATTCCCAGAAGAATAGACACTGGAATATTTAAAAAATCGGTTACTCTGGCCTGTCCGCCCTGAGCCATACTGACAAAGGTGGTAAATACGACAATCACAAAAATATCATCGCAGGATGCGCCCGCCAGAATCATCTGGGGAATGCTTTTTTCTGTTCCGTATTTTGACTCCATCAGCTGAACCATTCTGGGCACCACCACAGCCGGAGAAACGGCTGCAAGCACAGCCCCCATCACCGTCGCCTCCATCCGATTTACTGGAAGAAGAGCAGGGGCAAAAAGGACAAAGGCCAGAATTTCAAAGCTTGCCGGCACAAAGGACATCATCACTGCCGGCCGTCCTACTTTTTTTAAGTCTGACAGATTCAGGGAAAGACCTGCCTTTAAAAGAATAATAATCAAAGCCATTTTCCGCAGATCCGCAGAAATAGAAAGAATCAGCGGATCCAGAAGATTCATGACAAAGGGCCCCAGAACAATTCCCGTAGCCAGCATGCCAATGATTCTGGGAAGCCGGATCTGCTGACACAGGGCCGCCATCAGAAGACCGGTAAGAAAAATAAGTGCAAGAGATGTAAGCATGGAAATCTCCTCCTAGTTGTATAACCTAATCTCATTATAGCAAAACTTCTGTTTATATGATACAATTGTTGAAAAACAGACTCAAAATTCGTAACCGTTCAGCCATGCATGTTCCTATCTGAATCTTCGCCGGACTGAACGGTTACCAAAAATTACAGCATAAAGGACAGCGAATCATGAAAAAAATTACGATTATTGACGGACAGGGTGGACGCATGGGAAAAGCCCTGATCGAACATCTCAAACGGGAATTTCCAGAACAGGAGCTGCTTGCCATCGGCACCAACAGCATTGCGACAGCAGCCATGCTGAAGGCCGGAGCTGATTATGGCGCAACAGGAGAAAATCCCGTGCTTGTAGCAGCACGGGATTCTGATATTATTATTGGGCCTATTGGAATTGTAATTGCAGATTCACTTTTCGGAGAGGTAACCCCTGCCATGGCGACAGCTATAGGGCGCAGTCAGGCCAGTCAGATTCTCATGCCGGTAAACCGGTGCAATCACCACGTGGCCGGCTGCGAAAATCTGTCTATGAACGAAATCATTCACCGCGTTATCGAACAGGTTCGGGAGCTGCTTTAAAATACCGAAACCGCTGCAGCACAGATCTCTCATCTATGCCGCAGCGGTTCTTTATATTTACATATTCGTAACTGTTCAATTTCATCTTAAAAACGGAACTTATCCTCAAAGTAATTCTTCAGCTCTGCAATCGGAACGCGAACCTGCTCCATGGTATCGCGGTCACGAACAGTTACTGCGCCGTCTGTCTCAGAGTCAAAGTCATAGGTAACACAGAAAGGAGTACCAATCTCATCCTGTCTTCTGTAACGCTTACCGATATTGCCTCTGTCATCGAACTCACAGTTGTAGTATTTGGACAGCTCGGCGTATACCTTCTCAGCACCCTCATTCAGCTTCTTGGACAGAGGAAGGATACCTACCTTCACCGGTGCCAGAGCCGGATGGAAGTGAAGAACAGTACGAACATCGCCGCCCTCTAACTCTTCCTCATCGTATGCAGCGCACAGGAATGCCAGAGTTACACGGTCTGCGCCCAGAGACGGCTCTACTACATAAGGAATGTATTTTTCCTTTGCCTCATCGTCAAAATAGGACATATCCTCGCCGGAAACGTTCTGATGCTGGGTCAGGTCGTAGTCAGTTCTGTCTGCAATACCCCACAGCTCGCCCCATCCGAACGGGAATAAGAACTCGATATCCGTTGTTCCCTTACTGTAGAAGCACAGCTCTTCCGGAGAATGATCGCGAAGACGCATCTCGTCTTCCTTAATGCCCAGAGCCAGCAGCCAGTCGCGGCAGAAGCCTCTCCAGTACTGGAACCACTCCAGATCAGTGCCCGGCTTACAGAAGAACTCCAGCTCCATCTGCTCAAACTCACGGGTACGGAAGGTAAAGTTTCCGGGAGTAATCTCGTTACGGAAGGATTTACCAATCTGACCGATACCAAAGGGAACTTTCTTTCTGGATGTACGCTGTACGTTCTTGAAGTTTACAAAAATACCCTGAGCAGTCTCCGGTCTTAAATAAACCGTGTTCTTTGCATCCTCAGTAACGCCCTGGAAGGTCTTGAACATCAGATTAAACTGACGGATATCTGTGAAATCATGCTTTCCGCAGGTAGGACAGCAGATATTTTTCTCTTCAATAAAGTTCTTCATCTCTTCCTGAGACCAGGCGTCTACAGAACCTTCAATCTCGATATGATTCTCTGCCAGATAGTCTTCGATCAGCTTGTCCGCACGGAAACGCTCCTTACATGCCTTACAGTCCATCAGGGGATCGGAAAAGCCGCCCAGATGACCAGAAGCAACCCAGGTCTGGGAATTCATCAGAATAGCACAGTCAACACCTACGTTGTAGGGGCTTTCCTGAACGAATTTCTGCCACCATGCTTTCTTTACATTGTTTTTCAGCTCTACACCAAGATTACCATAATCCCAGGTGTTGGCAAGGCCGCCGTAAATCTCGGAGCCGGGATATACGAAGCCTCTGCTCTTTGCCAGTGCTACAATTTTTTCCATTGTCTTTTCCATCTCAGATATCCTCTCTTTTTATATGATGTTGGGGTCCGAACCAGAACACCGCTCTCCAATAAACCGGAACTCTGTCCTTTGTCCCCTGGTATCTTTCTATTTCCTGAAACCCTTCTACTGAAATACGATGCAGTTGGTTCCCTCAGATGTAATCACCGCATTACCGGCCTTCACCCGAACACCTTCTGTCACAAAGGCAACGCCGCCCTCTACATAAACAGTACCAGCTCCCTCTACAATCACAGCCTTGTTTTTGCTTTCACCGGTTACAGAAGCAAGCTCTGCATCCTTTCCGGCTGCTGTGAGAAAGGTCATACCTTCCATCTCTCCGGCCAGCTCTGCTGCCGCCCCCACGGAAAGGCCGGTGATGGAGTGGGTATTATCTCCATTTTCTGTTGAAAAATTTACAAAATCATCTGCAGATGCATACTCAAAAACCAGCTTTCCAGTCTGTCCCTCCAGACTGCAGCTTTTCAGCGCCGCAGGAAGCTTTTCCTGATCCTTTTCATTTTCAAAAGCCGCCGCTCCTCCGTGCTCTGTATTGTAAGAAGTCACAGCCTCCTCCACATAAGAAGACAGCCCCTCCTCTGTGTAAAGCTCGTTGGGCTTATCGGAAGTATAGACCATGGCGCTTTCCACAGCCAGTTCCTTTGTCACATAGATGCTGTTTTCGTTGGCATTCCAGGTTCCCTCCTGCTTCTGTCCGCATCCGGCCAGAACCGCACAGGAAAGAGCTGCCGCTGCCAGCACAGCACAGTTCTTTTTCATAACTATCCTCCTGAATCCTCCAGCGCTTTCCAGCGCACAGATATTTAGGATTATACCCGTAAATGATAATATTTTCAATACCTGCAGAAAAATTCCTGTGTTTCTCGCCAGTTCTGCGTTACTGTTCACTGGAAAGCCAGTAAACAGTAACGGTTCTGCCCCATCATTCCGGACAAATCATGCTCCAGGCAGCTGCATTACATCATCTCCAAAATCTCCAGGGAGTGGAAGGAACGGTCAATAAACCGCTTTTTGTTTCTGTCTACGCAGAACTTCAGTTCCTTTTGCACCTCTGGTGTCAGCACAAACGTATAAAGACTTTCCAAAGGGGAGAAAATGATATATTCCCATGCATAGGCCGCGGAATCGCTGACCTGACAGGGCGGATGCTCCGTATACTCGCCGCTTATAGTCATGGCCCGAAGCTCAAAAACCAGCTGAACCAGACTGTTGGGAAGAGACGGCTTTAACAGCGCCCGAAGAGACTGATACAAAAGCAGAAGCAGCTCCCCTGCATCCATATTTTCCCGGCTGTAATAATCGGCAAACTCCAGAAAATAGGAGCCATAACAGGCTGATTCCACATCCTGGGAAAGCTCTGTAAAATAATTGGAAATCTCTGCTCCCTGAAGACTGTAAGCCTCCCGCCCCTCAAACAGGCGGAACTGGCCGAAAACAAAGGGACGGCTTACTGCCATAAGCTGGTTTCCCGGCCTTTTCGCGCCTCTGGCAAAGGCCGTGATTTTTCCCCGTTCCCGTGTGAGAATCACCAAACGCCTGTCATATTCTCCAGAAGGAGTGGCCTTTAATACCATTCCGGTCAGATTTGCCGTTTCCCTCACCGTTCTCTACTCCTTTGGATTATATCCGTAGTTTTTCATCAGAATTTCACTGTCCCGCCATTCCTTGCGAACCTTGACCCACAGTTGGAGATTCACCTTTGTTTCCATCATGGCTTCAATTTCTCTCCGGGCTGTGCTGCCGATTTTCTTCAGCATGGCGCCGCCCTTTCCAATGACAATTCCTTTATGAGAATCCCTCTCGCAGACGATGGTGGCATCAATATCAATCATGCCGTTGGGCCGCTCGCTCATCCGCTCAATGGTAACTGCAATTCCATGAGGGATTTCCTCATCCAGAAGACGAAGCGCTTTTTCGCGGATCAGCTCTGCTGCAATCTGACGCATGGGCTGATCCGTTACTGTATCTTCGTCATAAAACATAGGCCCGTAAGGCAGATATTTAAAAATCAGCTCTGTAAGAAGATCCGTATTCCGCTTTCTCAGAGCAGAAACCGGAACAATCTCCGCAAACTGACATACATCCTTATATGCCTGAATGTAGGTGGCAATTTCCTTTTGATCCTTTAAAGTATCAATCTTATTGATAACCAGAATCACCGGTGTCTTTACCTGATTCAGCTGCTCTGCAATGTGGCGCTCTCCAGCCCCGATAAAGGTCGTGGGCTCTACCAGCCACAAAATCACATCTACCTCCTTCAGGGTATGCTCTGCCACATTGACCATATACTCGCCCAGCTTGTTTTTGGCCTTGTGGATACCGGGTGTGTCCAGAAAAATAATCTGTCCCCTTTCATCCGTATACACAGTCTGAATCCTGTTTCTGGTAGTCTGTGGCTTCTGAGACGTAATGGCGATCTTCTGCCCGATCAGATGGTTCATCAGAGTGGATTTTCCCACATTGGGACGTCCAATCAAGGTCACAAAGCCTGATTTTTTCTGAACCGGAGCCGTGGAAGCCGCCTCTTCCTCTCCGCTGTTTTCCTTTGCTGTCTTTTCCGGATTCAGCTCCGCCATCAGCTTTTCTATATCAAGTGTTCCTGCTTTCTTTGCCATGCGCATTTATCCTCTCGTAAGATTTGAAACCTCACCGAACATTCCGCGGTTTGCTTCTATTTTTTCCTCATTTCCAACCACGCAGAGACTTCCTGTTTCCAGAATTGCCCGTACCTGTCCAGCCAGCGCCCGAATATCATCCCGGTCTGCATCCAGAACCTGATCCCGCTCCTTCTGCATCATTTCCTCTGTCACTCCAGACAGGTAGGCAGAAAGGCCTCTTGCGCCCCGGGCAGAAGGTGTCAGAGGCGTATCCATGCCGCTGATAGTTCCAATCACATATTTGGTCATATCCCGCTCATCTGGATCAAAGGCCTCCAGGTAAGCCGGAATTCCCTCATATATTTCATTGGTTTCCTTCATGCCAGGATCCCGATAGGAAACAAGGTAGCCCTCGCCGGAACGGCCAAAGCCGCTCATGCAGCCATAAGCGCCGCCCTTGACTCTCAGATTCAGCCACAGATAATCATAGCTTAAAATCACCTGCAGAATCTTCAGCGCACCGGTATATGCAAAGCCCTTACTGCGGAAATTACCGCACCGGGCCACATAATTGACCTGGGAAGAGGTTTTCAGACCCTCGTTTTTATTCTCCACAGGATGAACAAAGGGATAACGCTCTCCGCTTCCCTCAGGCAGCTTCTGACTTAACAGTGTCACAGTACGCGGCAGCGCCTCATAGCCTGTATCATCTGCTGTATAGCTGATCATCATATTGGAACGGGTAAACAGCTTTGCAGCTACCTCCTTAAGCTTTGCAGCCACAGCTTTTTTCTGGGAATCGTAATTCTTTTCCAGCTGCTCCAGGAAATGGTAATAAGCCGTTCCTCCGGTCAATTCATTGTAGTAGGCCGTCGGTGAGAAATAAGAGGTTGCCCGGGAAACAGCCGTACTGTGACCGGCATTTTCCAGACGCATCCGCGCCCTGGACCTAGTTTCTCCAATCACCTCACCCAGACGTTTTTCATCTGTAAAAACAGAGTGATTCAAAATTTCTTCTATCATGCCAAATCCGAAATCCAGCCGATCATACAATACCCGGATACTGGCAACAAATGCCCCTGTAAAATGCTCCGGCTCCTCCAGGTTTGCAAAAGAGGTTACTGCAAAATCAAGACCGCCGCTGTTTAAATGAATCTCACTGGTTAAATCTGAATAACCATAGCGCTCCGTGTCCACGCTTCCCAGAACAGACTTCAGAAGTCCCACATATGGCAGATCCTCCTGCGGCACAGCATCTGTCCGGAACAGCACCTTCAGATAACCAATTCCTGATGTGAAGAAATTGTGGTGGAGAACCAAAATTCCATCCTCCCTCTTTTCTGTCCAGGAAAAGGTCTCTGCCTTTCTCTCAATGTCCTCCCGGCTTAACAGAGGAATTTTGGCCAGAATCTCCGGAGTGGAAGGCGTATCCTGATAAAGCTTCAGCTCCCTGGTATCCTCCACCAGTTTTTCTAACTGCTCCTGTGTCAGAGAAGCCTTATATTCCGCCAGCTTCCCGGCCAGCCTTTCATCCTCTTTTGCTGTCAGATTCTTTTCCGGGCTGACAATCACAACAGCCTCAAAGGGATTGTCCAGAAGATACTCCCGGATCAGGTTTTCAAAATATCCCTCCTCCACTGCCTTCTTCAAATAGGTAAAGGTATCCTCATAAGCCAGGTGCATCATGGGATCTCCGTCATACAGCCAGCTGTCCAGACACTGCAGACCGAACATCAGTCCCTTGGGGGCATTGCCATAATCTGCTTCCCGGTATTTGAATTCATAGTAGTTGAGACCAGCTAAAAGGCTTTTTTTGTTGATTCCCTGGTCAGCCAGCTTCCGCAGAGTTCCCTTTACGACAGACAGGAATTCCCCTTTCTGATCCCGTCTGGCATCCTTGGCAATCACGCTGAAATAGGGCTGAAGAATTCCGCTTTCGTATCCTCCCAGCACATCCTTTCCAATACCCGCATCAATCAGGGCCTGCTTTACCGGTGCTCCCGGCGCATCCAAAAGCGTATATTCCAGAATCTGAAATGCCAGGTACAGAACCGGATCCAGATCCGTTCCCACAACCGTATTTACGGAAAGGTAGGTGGCGTTTGTATCGTCCTCTCCCTCTGTAATAGAATAATGAAATTCCTTTTCAATCGGCTCTGCAAAGGCCTTCTGCTCCGGGATAGAGGAATCCACCGGACGCTCCTCATAGTGGCAAAGATATTCCCGATCCAGCCATTCCAGCTTTTCTGCCATATCCATATCTCCGTACAGATAAATATAGCTGTTGGACGGATGATAATAGGTTTTATGGAAATTCAGGAATTTTTCGTAGGTCAGCTGTGGGATAAAGGCCGGATCGCCTCCCGAATCCTTTCCATAGCAGTTGTCTGGAAACAGGGTCTTCTGTGTACAGCTGTCCAGCAGACTTTCCGGAGAAGAATAGGCTCCCTTCATCTCATTGTAAACCACACCATTGTAAATCAGCGGGCTTTCTTCCGATTCCAGCTCATAGTGCCAGCCCTCCTGGCGGAAAATCTTTTCCTCCTTATAGATATTCGGATGGAAAACCGCATCCATATACACATCCATCAAATTCTGAAAATCCTTATCATTGCAGCTTGCCACAGGATATACCGTTTTGTCCGGATAGGTCATGGCGTTTAAAAAAGTATTAAGGGAACCCTTGACTAACTCTACAAAGGGATCCTTCAGCGGGAACTTTTCCGAACCGCAGAGAACACTGTGTTCCAGAATATGGGGCAGTCCCGTATCGTCATCCGGCGGTGTCCGAAAGCCGATGCAAAATACCTTGTTTTCATCATCATTGGACAGAAGAAACAGCTTTGCACCTGTCTTTTTATGACGCAGCACAATTCCTTCTGACCGGGTTTCTTTCAGAGTTTTCCACTCTTTTACCTCATAGGCATCCAGCGCCTTCACTTTTTCCAGTTGATTCATTTCTTCATGTCTCCTTTTTCCGTCAATGAAATCTCATTATTTACAGGTTGCCCATTAACCGGTCTTTTAATATGGCCAGACTGTCCCGGAAACAGAAATGGGCAAACAGAATTTTATCCGATTCCGCCGCTATGCCGCGAATATTTTCCATTCCCTGCTTTGCTGCAATCAGGCGGGCCCGCAGCAAATGGAAATTGCTGGTAAGAATTCCCACCTCCTGCTTTCCGTTTTCCGCCTTTTCTTTCAGCAAAAGCCTGCTGTATGCAATATTTTCCGTCGTACTTTGTGACTGCTCCTCCAGAATCATCCGTTCTGGAGAAACACCTTTTTCTGCCAGGTACTGCCTCATGGCAGAGGCCTCTGTACAAGGCTCGTCTGCCCCCTGTCCACCAGACAGAATCAGCATGGTAGACGGATTCTGCTTTGCATATTCCGCAGCCTTATCCAGACGCAGCTTCAAAGTCCTGCTTACTCCCTCCGGCTTCACCGAGGCTCCAAGGACAATGACATAATCCAGATCTGGCTCCGCAGCTGCAGGAATCCGCCCAAAGATCAGAATCAAAACCGTCAGAACCACCAGACTTCCCGACGCACACAGAGTCACCATGGATACGGGAATCCACATAGGCATCCGATCCGGATATTTCTGATAAATTCGGACAGCTGCTGCCGAAACTGCAAAAAAACCGCCGGACAGCAGCCAGATTGCAGCTGAGGCTGTCCCGATCCCTGTGTAAACCACAATGATCCCATAGTAAGCCAGACAGACTGCCGCCGCCACTGCAAGAGTCCATGTCAACATATCCATACCCCGTTATTCGTACAGAAATCCCGCCTCATTGTAAATCAGAGCCATAAATTCCACATCACTGTCGGAATTATTTTCCAGACTGTGGAACTGTCCCACCTGAATGATACAGCAGTCCCCAGGTCCTACCTTAGTGACAGTTTTATCATGATCGATAAAATCTGCCTCACCCTTCAGAATGTAGTAGGGCTCTGTATCTCTTACATGCTGATGCCAGCCTACGCTGCTTCCCGGAGGAAGCACAACTCTGGCATACAGTCTTCCATGTCCCAGCATCTCCTCTTTCGAAATAATATGGTGAACATAAGCGGTTCCCTTTCCTCCGCCCAGGTTTTCTACTGCCTTCACATCTGCTTTTCGTACCATAAAATTTATTTCTCCTTTCCTGTTTTCAGCCTTCTGTCTTCAGCTTTTACTGTCGCTTCTCCCCTTCCAGTCTTTTTCAGCCTTCCGTCTTCGGATCCATCTCGCTTCTGCGCAGAATATCATAGGGAGACAGCTCTGTTCCCAGATCCACATAGAGAATCTGCTTTGGATGGGGAGCGCTCTCCTGGGGGATTCCGTTCTCATCAGTAATTCCCCGGACCGTTACCTGTACATTCCGGCCGTCCGGCTTCATAACCTCAATGGCCTCTCCCACAGAAAACTTGTTTTTCTGCTCAATCCGGCACCATCCGTCCGGACGAACCTCTTCAATCGTACCCAGGTAGGTGTAATTCTTCACATAGGTGTTATTGTCGTAAATCTGGCTTTCTGCATCTGGTTTTCCGAAATAAAAGCCCGTTGTAAATTCCCGGTAAGTACATTTGGCAATCTCCGCCCGGTACCAGTCCAGATTTTTCCGGTAAAGCTCCGGATCCTTTTTGTAATCGTCAATAGCCTTTCGATAGGTTCTGGCCACTGTAGCCACATAAAGCGCCGTTTTCATCCGGCCTTCGATCTTGAAGCTGTCAATTCCCGCCTCAATCAGCTCCGGGATATGCTCAATCATACACAAATCTCTGGAATTGAAAATATAAGTCCCTCTCTCATTTTCAAATACAGGCATATACTCACCCGGTCTGGTTTCCTCCATCAGGGCATACTTCCATCGACAGGGGTGGGTGCAGGCCCCCTGATTTGCATCTCTTCCTGTCAGAAAATTACTGAGCAGGCAGCGGCCGGAATAGGAAATGCACATGGCTCCGTGAATAAAGCTTTCAATTTCCATATCCTCCGGAATCCGATCCCGTATTTCCCGGATCTCCTTTAAGGACAGCTCTCTGGCTGAAACCACCCGCTTGGCGCCCATCTGGTGCCAGAACAGATAGGTTCCATAATTTGTGTTATTTGCCTGGGTGCTGATATGCAGCTCCATGTCCGGCAGCACCCGTCTGGCAATAGCAAAAACTCCCGGGTCTGAAATAATCAGCGCATCCGGACGGATTTCCTTCAGCTCTTCAAAATAAGCCTCTACTCCCGGAAGATCCTCATTGTGGGCCAGAATATTGGCTGTAATATAGACCTTTACACCATGCTCATGGGCAAAGGCGATTCCCTCCCGAATCTCATCATTCGTAAAATTTCTGGCTTTGGCTCGGAGGCTGAAGGCCTCTCCGCCCAGATATACTGCGTCAGCTCCGTAAATTACAGCCGTTTTCAGCACATCCAGACTGCCTGCCGGAATCAGAAGTTCTGTCTCTCTCATGGTTCTCTCCTCAGTATTTTTACACTTAAAGCAACGCCGTCTCCAATGGGAACAATACTGGTTTTCAGCTCCTCCATATGGGTCAGCGTATATAAATAGTCCCGCATCCGGGCATGAATGGTACGGTTGCGGCGCTCCACAGCAAACCGGGATTCTGCCACATCTCCGTCTTGAAGCACATTGTCTGTCACCAGCAGCGCGCCCTCCGCCATCAGCTCCAGAATCCGCGGAAGCCAGTGAATGTACTGGCCCTTAGCCGCATCCATAAAGATAAAGTCAAAGGTTCCGGAAAGCTGTTCCAGAACCTTATCTGCATCTCCCTCCATCAGGGTAATTGCGTCTTCCATCCCTGCCAGCCGGAAATTCTCCTTTGCAGCCACAATCCTGGGCTGATATTTTTCAATGGTGGTAATATGGGCGCCGGCCGGCATGGACTGAGCTATCAACAGAGCCGAATAGCCCACTGCCGTTCCCACCTCCAGAATCCGCATGGGCTTTACCGCTGCAGTCAGGGTCTGAAGCAGAGCCCCGGTTTCCCTTCGGATAATGGGAACAGCGGCGGCTCTGGCTTCTTTTGCAATTTTGTCGCACAAAACTCCGTGCCCCTGATCCAGAGAATTAATATAATCTGTAATCCGTTTTTGATCCATCTTGGCTACCTGCTGCTTTCTGTATTTTCCTATTCCGTTTCTTCCTCTGGCCCTTCGCTTAAAATCCTCAGAATCTCCTTTGAGGTCATAGAGGTATTCAGGGTATAGGTGCCTGGAACGGTCTCGTACTCATAAAATTTCATCTGGAACCTGGCGGCCAGCTCGTTGTCAATCAGCCCCAGATCCTTAAGGGCTGCAGCAATATCCGCTCCGGAATCCTCTGCCGTCACAGTCAGAACCTTGTTGCTGCCCGGAGCCGGCTCCATGGGCGTCTGATAAAAAATAGCGTGGCCAAAGGCATACCCTCTGACAATTCCCTCTGTAAGCAGCAGAAGAATCAATGCATACAAAATCAGCTTTCCCGATACCCCGATGATGGTGCCTGTTATTTTATTGATGTCCTTTGTAATCTGACTCATCGGTCATCACTGCCTTTCTGATGTTGGTTACTCAACCTCCATGATAATAGGAAGGATCATGGGATTGCGCTTCATCCGCTTCCACATAAAGTCACTTAAGCTGTCGCGAATCACATTTTTCATCTTACCCCAGTCGGAAACATGGCGATCCAGACAGTCTGCCACAGCATCATCAACAACCTGACGGGCATCGTCCATCAGATCCTCCGACTCTCTTACATAGACAAAACCACGGGATACAATATCCGGACCTGCCAGAAGCTGGTTGCTGTATTTCTCCAGTGTCAGAACAACAATAATAATACCGTTCTGAGCCAGATTCTGCCGATCTCTAAGAACAATGTTTCCTACATCGCCCACACCAAGTCCGTCTACCAGAATGCCGCTGGCCTGAACATGATCAGCCACCCTGCAGGAATCCTCACTGATCTCCACCACATCACCAGAGGACATAATCAAAATATTTTCTTTTGGAATTCCCATGGACAGAGCAATGGACCGGTTTGCCACCAGATGGCGGTACTCTCCATGCACGGGAAGAGCAAAACGGGGATGAAGCAGAGAATAAATCAGCTTAATCTCCTCCTGACATGCATGACCCGATACATGGGTATCCTGGGTAATCACCTCTACGCCCTTCATGGACAGCTCGTTAATTACCTTGGAAACTGCCTTTTCATTGCCCGGAATCGGAGTAGAGCTTAAAATCACTACATCATTCGGCTTAATGGAAACCTTCCGGTGCATACCAGAAGCCATTCGGGACAGAGCTGCCATAGACTCACCCTGGCTTCCTGTCGTAATCAATACCGTCTGCTCGTCCGGATAATTCTTCAGCTGATCAATTTCAATCAGAGTGCCGTCGGGAATATTGATGTAACCCAGCTCACTTGCCGTTCCGATGACATTGACCATGCTTCGTCCTTCTACTACAACCTTTCTTCCGTATTTGTAGGCAGAGGAAATAATCTGCTGCACACGGTCTACATTGGAGGCAAAGGTTGCCACAATAATCCTGTTATTTTTATGCTCTGCAAAAATTGCGTCAAAGGTTTTTCCCACCGTCCGCTCAGAAGCTGTAAAGCCCGGACGGATTGCATTGGTACTGTCGCTTAACAGCGCCAGCACACCTTTTTTGCCCAGCTCTGCAAAACGCTGCAGATCAAACGCATCTCCAAATACAGGCGTATAGTCTACCTTAAAGTCGCCGGTATGAACAATCACGCCGGCCGGCGTAAAGATCGCCAGGGCTGCCGCATCGGCAATACTGTGGTTAATCTTAATAAATTCTACCCGGAAGCATCCCAGATTGATGGACTGTCCGTGCTTGACCACCTTTCTCTTGGTACTCTTCATCAGGTTGTGTTCTTTTAATTTATTCTCAATCAATCCGATGGTAAGCTTTGTTCCATACACCGGAACATTGATTTTCTGAAGAATATAGGGGAGGGCGCCGATATGATCCTCGTGTCCGTGGGTAATCACAAAGCCCTTCACCTTATCAATATTTTTTTCCAGATAGGTAACATCGGGAATCACCAGATCAATTCCCAGCATGTCATCTGTGGGGAATGCAAGTCCGCAGTCCACGACTACAATGGTATCCTCATACTCAAATGCAGTAATATTCATGCCGATCTGCTCCAGACCGCCCAGAGGAATAATCTTTACCTTTGGCTTTCCTTCTCCCTTCAGCTCTGCTGCCTTCGCTGTCCGGGACGGCTTTTTCTCTGCTGCCGCTGGTTTCCCTGTCCTTCCTTCCCCTTTTCCTGCTGTGCGGGGAGTCTGTCTTGGCGCCGGTTTTGCGCCTGCTCTGGAGGGTTTTCCACCGTTTTTTCCGCCTGTCCGTCCTCCGGCCCGGCTTCCGGTTTTCTCTGCGCTTTTTTCTTTTTCTGCGGCTTTATCCACGCTCACGTCCATCTGATTTTCCGCATATTCTTCCGGTTTGTCAAGCTGATAATTCTGATTTTCTGTCTTCAATTTTTTTCCTCCAAATTCATTCTGTCATCCTGATCCTTCTGTCTTTTCCGCACGTTTTCGTCCATGTCCGCTACTTTTGCAGTTCTACATCCATGTCCTCCATCAGCTCCGTAAAAATCCGGAACAGATAGTCCATTTCGTCATCATTCTCTACGAACTCATAGACAGCCTCACTGTCCTCTTGTCTGGATACGTCCTTTAAAATATAGCATTCGCCGTCCTCATCCTCATCTTCGGAATCTGTTACCAAAAGATAATTCATTCCATTGATTCTGGTCTCCTCCAGCACATAAAAATCCACCGCTTCGCCGGTATCTGTCTGTAATGTAATTTTCTCTTCCTGTGCCACGTTCTCACTCCTTCAGAGATCCCAGGTAAGACTGCAAAATCAGGGTAGCTGCAATCTTATCAATCACCTTTTTGCGATCCTCCCGGCGCACTCCGCTTTCTATTAAAATCTCATTTGCCTCTATAGTTGTCAGACGCTCGTCCCACAGAACCACAGGGAGTCCAGTTCTGCGTATCAGCATATCGCGAAATTCTTCCGTTTTCCTTGCACGCTCGCCAATGGTATCATCCATGTTCTTAGGATAACCCAAAACAATGGTTTCAACCCCATATTCCTTAATCAGCGACTCAATCCTTGCCAGAGTTTTCCGAAGCTTGTTCTCCTCCTTACGGGTAATGGTCTCTACTCCCTGGGCTGTAAGCCCCAGAGGATCACACACCGCCACTCCCACAGTTTTTGAGCCATAATCCAGTCCTAAAATCCTCATACACTGCCTTTCCAGGATACCGTTTCCCTTCTGTTCGGGAACCCCCTCCTTTTTGCCTACAGAAAATAAAGCCAGCCCCATCTACAAAACGCATTCGGCATCCTCCGCAGTGCGTTTTCCGCTGCAGAACACTTATGCTCCGCAGCAGTGTAACAGATATGGCTGGCAGTTTTTTTCACTCTATCTCAGCTTCGTATCAATATAAACAGACATCAGCTCTTCCAGAATCTCATCTCGCTCAACTTTCATAATCAGACTTCTGGCGCCCTTATGGCTGGTAATATAGGTGGGATCTCCGGACATAATGTATCCAACAATCTGGTTCACCGGATTGTACCCTTTCTCTCTAAGCGCTGCATAAACCAACTCTAAAACCTGGCTGACATCCATCTTCTTCTCCTGTACTGCCCTGAAAAACTGTGTGTTATGAATTTCGCCCATGTTCCTCACGTCCTTTAACTATTCTTTTCTATTTTATACTACTTTGTCCAATTCGGCAAGGGGAATTTTTCCCTCTCTCTTCTTCTGCCTCTTTTTCGTTACTGTTCACAGCAGCTCATTTTCCTATCAGAAATCCGCCGCAGCTCAGGAAAGCAGAAGAATTTCCGGTGTAAGCATTTCTGTCAGAACTCCCTCTGCCATCTGATTTTTCCTGCCTTTTTCCAGGGGAACTACTGCCTTTACATATTCTCTGGTATGTCCAATCATGTAGGCTTTCCCGTCTATCTGCGTTTCTTCCTCCAGAAGAATCTCTGTTCTCTTGCCCAAAAAGCTTCTTCTGTACTGTTCTGAAAGGCGCTTTTCCAGCTCCAGCAGCTCATCACTTCGCAGCGTTTTTATCTGCTCCGGAATCTGCTCCGGCATCCGATCCGCCCGAGTACCAGCCCGGCGGGAATACTTGAAAATGTGCATTTCATAGAAGCCGATCTGCTCCAGAAAACGCTTTGTCTCCTGAAATTCTTCCTCTGTCTCCCCAGGAAATCCTACAATCACATCGGTGGTAATAGCCGGCTGTTCAAATGCCTTTCTGAGAATTTCGCATCCGCGGGCATACTCTGCTGCCGTATAATGGCGGTTCATGCGCTTTAAGGTTTCATCACATCCGCTCTGCAGAGAAAGATGGAAATGCGGGCAAAGCTTGGGGAGAGCTGCTAACTCTGATGCAAACTCCTCCGTTACAATCCGAGGCTCTAAAGAGCCCAGGCGGATCCGCTCGATTCCTGGAATCCGGTGGATCCGCTGAATCAGCCCCAGGAGATTTTCTTTCTCTTCTGTAAAATCCACACCATAGGAGCTTAAATGAATTCCCGTCAGAACCACCTCCCGGTATCCTTTTTCTGCCAGCGTGCGTACCTCAGACTCAACGTCCTCTGGCCGGCGGCTGCGAACCCGGCCCCTGGTATAGGGAATAATACAATAGCTGCAGAACTGGTTGCATCCGTCCTGTACCTTCAAAAATGCCCGGGTGTGATCCGCGATCCGGCTGATCTTTAATTCCTCGTATTCCTGTGTGTTTCCAATATCGATCACATGCACCTGATGCTTTTCCTGAAAATATTCCTCCAGAATCTCCACCAGATCCTGTTTTTTGTTATTTCCTATAATCACATCTACTGCCAGATCCTTCTTCAGCTCCTCGGAGGCTGACTGTACATAGCACCCTGCAGCCACCACCACCGCATCCGGATTCTGCTTTCTTGCCCTGTGCAGCATCTGTCGGGATTTCCTGTCTGCCATGTTGGTTACAGAGCAGGTATTGATGAGATACACATCTGCCTTTTCATGAAAAGGCACGATCTGATACCCGGCCGCCTCCAGTAACTGCTGCATGGCCTCTGTCTCATAGGAATTCACTTTGCATCCCAGGTTATGTAGGGCTGCTGTCCGCATATTCTTTTCTCCTTTTCCCGAACTCTTTACCGGGTTTTCACCGGATTTTCACCGAAACTCCCTATTGACTTTTCTTCCATATCTGGGTAGTATTTATGTAGGACTGGCAGTTGGGATTCTCCCTGCCGTCACAAAAAAATACTGAAAACCATTAAGGAGGTTTTATACATGAAAACTGTTCGTATTTCTTTAAATTCCATTGATAAAGTAAAGTCTTTCGTAAATGACCTGACCAAGTTCGACGTTGACTTCGATCTGGTATCCGGCAGATACGTAATCGACGCCAAGTCCATTATGGGTATTTTCAGCCTGGATCTGTCCAAGCCCATCGATCTGAATATTCACGCAGAGGCTGGTATCGATGAGATTCTGGAGACCCTGGCTCCCTATATCATTCAGTAAGTTCTTCTGAATATCTGTTTTTAGAGAATGCAAAGGATGCTTCTGTTAGAGAGGCATCCTTTCTCTGTTTTATCTTTAGTCACACCAAACAACCTCTGCAGTCTCCAGGGCTGTCTTTACCATCTCATCAATCTTTTCTTTCAGATTCTGCTCAGATTTGTGAATCATATTCAGATTCGGCTTAATCACCGGATGTTTTGCCACAAAAATAGTGCAGCAGTCTTCATAAGGCTGAATCGAAGTCTCAAAGGTTCCGATCTTCTCAGAAATATCAATAATCTCCTGCTTATCAAAGCCAATCAGCGGGCGGAATACCGGCATTGTGCAGACCTCATTGGTTGCCGCTAAGGACTGAACGGTCTGAGAAGCTACCTGACCAATACTCTCTCCTGTAATCAGGGCCAGAGCGTCATTTTTCCGTGCAATTTCCTCTGCAATCTTCATCATATAACGCCGCATGATGATCGTCAGCTCCTCGTGAGGACACTGCTCGTAAATATACAGCTGAATATCTGTAAAGTTTACGATATGAAGCGGAATCGGACCGGAATAGCGGGCAACCAGCTTTGCCAGATCAATCACCTTCTGCTTTGCACGGTCGCTGGTATAGGGCGGTGCATGGAAATAAACTGCATCTATCTTTACGCCCCGCTTGGCAATCATATAGCCTGCTACCGGGCTGTCGATTCCGCCGGACAAAAGAAGCATGGATTTTCCGTTCGTTCCCACAGGCATACCGCCGGGGCCCGGAATCATCAGGGAGTAAATATTGACTACCTTTCGAATCTCAACCTTCAAAAGAACCTCTGGCTTATGCACATCTACAGAGGTTTCCGGATAGGCGTTTAAAATTACCTCTCCCAGCTGACGGTTCATTTCCTCAGAATGAACCGGATAGTTTTTATCTGCTCTCCGGCTGTCTACCTTAAATGTAAAATGGCGATCCGGATAAGCCTCTCCAATATAATCGATCACGACCTGCTTAATATGCTCAAAATCCTTATCTTCAATCTGAAGCATCGGACAGATCCAGGCAATGCCGAACACATGCTGCAGAGCTTCAATGACCTCATCATAGTCATAATCTCCCTCTGCCTGAACATAAATCCGGCCAGCCTCCTTGGATGCCAGAAATCTTCCCTCTACTCTGCGCAGAGCATTTTTAATCTGCTTAATCAGAGCATCCTCAAACAGATACCGGTTTTTTCCTTTTGTTCCGATCTCTGCGTACTTAATTAAAAACGACTGATATACCATAGTTTATCCTCTCTTATCCCCGCTGATACCGGCGAAGCACCGGCAGCAGCTCCTTTAACGTATCAATGCAGTAATCGATCTCTTCCTTTGTGTTAAAAATGCCAAAGCTGATGCGGATAGTCGCATCCAGGTATTTCTGCGCCAATCCGATTCCCTTCAGTGTCCCGCTGATGCCAGGATGATGGGAAGAGCAGGCAGAACCGGAAGAAACGTAAATCCCCTTATCCTCCAGCGCATGAAGAAGCACCTCGCTTCGAACGCCCTCAAAGCTGACGCTGACAATCTGGGGGGCGCTTTCCGCTCCCTTTTTGCTGTTGACCAGCGTGCCCTCAATCTCTCCCAGGCGGTCTATCATGTAGTCCTTCAGCTCTGTCAGGCGGCGGATTTTCTCCTCATGATCCGTGTACATTTCTTTTGCAGCAACGCCCAGCCCTGCTGCTCCAGGAACATTTTCCGTGCCGGAACGAAGATTGTTCTGCTGGCCTCCGCCATAAATCAGCGGCTTGATTTTCACGCCGCTTCTGATATAAAGAAATCCCACGCCCTTGGGGCCGTGAATCTTATGTCCGCTGACAGACAGAAGATCGATTCCCTGCTTTTTCGGTCGAATTACATATTTTCCATAAGCCTGGATTGCGTCCACATGGAAAATTACCGACGGATTTTTAGCCTTGATGATCCGGGAAATCTCTTCTATAGGTTCTACTGCGCCCACCTCGTTATTTACATACATCACAGACACCAGAATCGTATCTGGACGAATCGCCTCCTCCAGCTGCTGAAGGCTGATATGGCCGTTATGATCCACAGGCAGAAAGGTTATCTCAAATCCCAGCTCCTCCAGATAGGTCAGCGGATTGTAAACGGAAGGATGCTCCACTGCCGTTGAAATAATATGGCGTCCTGCCCGCTGATTGGCCAGAGCCGTACCGATCAGAGCCATATTGTTGGATTCTGAGCCGCCGGAGGTAAAAAGAATTTCCTTTTCTGCTGCCTTTAAGGTTCCTGCAATAATTCTGCGGGCCTCCCGGATATACTGCTCCGCCTCCATGCCTTTTCTGTGTTTGGCGGCTGCATTGCCGTAATCCTCTGTCATGGTTTTTACTACAATATCCTTTACGCTGTCCAGCACGCGGGTACTGGCGGAATTATCAAAATAGCACTCCATTTTTTTCTCCTTATTCGTTTGTTACTGTTCCAGCTGGAACATGAGAATTGACAGAGCCGCCATTCCTGCTGTCTCTGTTCTCAGGATTCTTCTTCCAAGAGTAATCGGATGGATTCCCTTTTTCACAGCAGCCTCCACCTCTTCCCGGTCAAATCCGCCCTCAGGGCCTATGTAAATTCCAGCCTGCATTCCCGGCTTGATTCTGCCAAGAATCTCCCTGGTTTTTTCCATTCCCTCTTCCAGCTCGTAGGGAATCAGATTGATGTCAAACTTTTCGGAATAGGAAAAGGCCTCCGCAAGCGTCATCACACCCTTCACCTCTGGAATCTGCATCCGGCCAGACTGCTTGGCCGCGCTTTCCGCAATGGCATTCCAGCGGCGGACTTTATTTTCTTCTTTCTTTTTATCCAGCTTTACCACAGAACGCCTGGTTGCAACCGGAATGATTTCACAGGCTCCCAGTTCTACCGCCTTCTGAATAATCAGCTCCATTTTATCTCCCTTGGGAAGTCCCTGGAAGAGATAAAGTCTGGCCGGAAGCTCACTGGAATCCGTTTCCTCAGAAAGAATTTTCGCTCTTACAAACTCCGGCTCCATGGTCTCCAGCTCACAGATATAATTCCGGGAGATGCCGTCCCGTACTCCGATCTTCTCTCCTGCCTTCATCCGCAGTACATTGCGGATATGATTCACATCCTGCCCTGTAATCACAGCATATCCATCTGCAATCTGCGAGGTGGCTACAAAAAAATGATACACGCTCCCGCTCCTTTACTTTCTCCGGGCAGTAATGGATACCCACTCACCCTGGTATGTAGTTTCCAGAATCTCCAGTTCCTCATTGGCTTCCATGGCCTGACGCACATCTGCCTCTTTTGTATTGATAATGCCTGAGGTAATAAAAATACCTCCGTGCTTTAAGTGGGCGCAGATCTCTCCCTGCAGCATGATAATAACCGGCGCCAGAATATTGGCAACCACAATATCATAGCACTCATACCCTGCCTGATCCTGAATGGCCTTATCATCAATAATATTACCCTGAACCACGCAGAAGCGCTCCTGGGAAATATCATTGGATTCCAGGTTCTCTCCTACTGCCGTAATGGCATTTTCATCCAGATCTGTGCCAAACACATGATGAGCGCCCAGCTTTAAGGCCGCAATACCGAGAATTCCGCTTCCTGTTCCCACATCCAGAATATCGGAGCTGCTGTTCACATATTTGCGCAGCTGGCGGATACACAGCTGGGTTGTCTCATGCATTCCTGTTCCAAATGCCGTACCTGGATCGATCTGAATCAGCAGCTTGTCTCTGTGCTGAGGGGGAATCTCCTCCCAGGTAGGCTTAATCAGAATGTCATCTACTGTAAAGGGCTTAAAATACTGCTTCCAGTTGTTGATCCAGTCCTTATCCTCTGTCTCGGAAACAGCAATGGTTCGCTCTCCTACATTGACAAACTGGCTCAAATCGTCCAGACCTTCTTCAATCTCCCGCAGAATGGTTTCCAGATTGGATAAATCCTCCAGATAAAAGCTCACCTTTGCTGTTCCGTCATCCGGCGGAAGCTCCGGCAGAATGTCAATAAACATCCCCTTGGTATCTGCCTCAGACAAAGGAATATTGTCCTCGATTTCGATTCCTTCAATGCCGATTTCATCCAGCATACTGCTGATCAGATCCACTGCCTCGGTTGTGGTCTTCAGAGTAAATTTTGTCCACTTCATAATGAAGTCACACTCCTTTCCTGAACGGTTACAATTTTTCAATATTGTTCCGTTTTTCTTTATGCACCTGCAATAATTTTCACAAATAAAATAGCGAGAACTACCAGAATCACTGGACGCACAATCCTCTGTCCATTATGTACCACCAGACCGGAACCAATATAATGACCGGCAATGCAGAACACGCCTGCTGCCAGCCCCAGTCCGTAAAGGACAGTTCCATTAACCAGGAAGTTCACCAAAGCTGCCACATTGGAGGCCAGGTTAATCACCTTCGTCAGAGCTGATGCCTTGCGCACATCCATTCTGGCTGCTCCCGTAAGAATCAGAAGCAGGAAGGTACCGGTTCCCGGTCCGTAAAAGCCGTCATAAGCGCCCACTACCAGCGCTGCCAGCACAGCAATCGCAAAGGCTGCTTTTTCCGGCAGCGGCTCCTTTACTGCCACATCACCCAGATTTTTGTTGCGGAGTACATAGAAAGCTACCACCGGCAAAACAGGAATCATAAGATTTTTCAGCACCTGTTCACTGACCAGCAAAGAAAGGCTGGAGCCGATGGAGGAACCAATGAGGGAGGCAATACAGGCTGCCACAGCGATCTGAAGCATCTGCTTTCCCTTCAGATATCCGTTTTTCAGATACCGGCCTGTGGAAATGGTTGTTCCCATGGCTGATGCCAGCTTGTTGGTTCCAATGGCAAAGTGGGCCGGAACTCCTGCAATAATATAGGCAGGGAGGGAAATCAGTCCGCCGCCGCCCGCTATAGCATCCACAAAACCAGCCAGAAATACCAGCGGACATACAATCAAATACTGTATCATTGTTCTTCTCTCTTCCGTATTGTTATTATGTCTGCTTATGCCGGATAAGCCGCTGCTTTCAGACTGGTATCCCTGCCTGAAAAGATTCAGCCCGTTTTCGGCACAAAGCTACAAGCTATCATATCACAGAATCCGCTCCTTTACAACCGGGTGCTTCCGAAAAAACAGAGGGAAAAAATGCCCCGTGAATTCCCTGAGAAATCGTATCCCCCAGCTGCTTTATGGTTTGATCAATATCCGGAGGCGTAACATAAAGGCTTCCAAATTCCGGCTCAAGAAGCTCCCGAATCAGGCTGTACTGATCTTCTGGCCCCATATCCCGCACAAACTCTCCCATTCCCCTGGTTTCTCTGCTGTCTGCCAAAGCCTGAATCATGGTATTGACTGTATCATGGACAATGGCCGCCGCCCCCACTACTGTAGGCACGCCAATGGCCAGAACAGGAACCCCCAGGCTTTCTTCTGTCAGGCTGTGCCTGTGGTTTCCCACTCCGGAGCCTGGATGGATGCCTGTGTCTGTCAGCTGGATTGTGGTCCCCAGACGGCGGATGCTTCTGGCTGCCAGAGCATCAATGGCAATCACCAGCTGCGGCCTTGTTTCCCTGATAATTCCCTTTAAAATTTCTGCCGTTTCCATCCCGGTCTGGGCCATGACACCAGGTACAATTCCACTGAGAACGGGAAGACCGCGCTCACTGCAAAATCCTGGCCCCATCTGGCTTTCCAGATGCCTGGTCATCTGAAGGTTTCCTATAGTTTCTGGTCCGAGACTGTCCGGCGTCACCAGATGATTTCCCAGGCCAACTGCAAGAATCCGAATGCCTGCTTCCGCCTCATTCCCCTCCCTGCCTGTCCGGTGATGTTTCAAAAGTGAGGCTGACAGCCGCTGTATCTGTATAGCCAGCTCCCGGGAAACCGCCTCCTGACATTCTTCTCCCCCCTTTGCCAGCTGAGGCGCCTCCAAAGTCAGGTAGGTTCCCTGGGGCTTTCCCATGGCTTCCGCCCCACGGCCATCAAGAATCCTTACCTCCGACAGCTTGACCAGAGACTGCTCTCCTGTCCATTCCCGCAGAGACACGCCTGCTATTTCGCCGCCGTCCCCTGGAACGCATTCCCGCTGTTCCAGAGCCAGGTCTGTACGAACCTGAAATTCTCTTTTTTCCGTTTTTATTCCTGAATTTTTCATTTTGCACTCTCCAATCATCTGCTTCCCGCAGATCTGCTCTTCAAATACGTCATTTTCCTGAACAGTTCCTATTTTTTCTCAAAAAACTGCCTTTTATGTATTGACTTTTCCTGATGGATTGGTTAGAATACAAAAGTATGTTTACATTGAACTGTCCGTGTCCAGACTTTGATGCAAACCAAAGACTATGAATAAAATTTATAATTGGAGGTGCCCAGATTGGCTAACATTAAATCTGCTAAAAAAAGAATTTTAGTAAACGAAACCAAAGCTGCTAGAAACAAAGCAATCAGATCCAAAGTAAAAACTGCTTGCAAGAAGGTTGACGCTGCTGTAACTGCCGGAGACAAGGCTGCTGCTCAGGTAGTTTTAAACGCTGCTATTTCCGAAATCGAGAAAGCAACCAGCAAGGGTGTTTACCATCAGAACACAGCTTCCAGAAAGGTTTCTCGTCTTTCTAAAGCTGTCAACGCTATGGCTTAATCATTGGCTGGAAGATCGATATGATATAAAAAATCCGATTCTCAGGTGTGGAGAATCGGATTTTTTTATTGTTCCATAGGAAATTACGTCCTATGAAACAATAACACTCCGCGGGATTGCCATGCAGCGGAAGCGAATTTTGTCGCAGAAGCGACCCGCCGCAGGCCGCGAAGCTCGCGAGCGAGCTTCTTTTCCTCTTACAAAAGACCGTGGCGATAAAGAGCCCGGACAACACCGTTTTCATCTACGCTTTCTGTTACCTCATCTGCTATGGCCTTTACCTGCGTGTCTGCATTTCCCATGGCAATTCCAATTCCGGCAAATTTCAGCATATCCATGTCATTCTCTCCATCACCAAATGCCATAATTTCCTCCTGACTTATAGAAAAATCCTCCAGAAAACGCCGGATTCCCGCAACCTTCCCACCTTTTTCCGGAATCACATCCACAGCCCTTTCATGCCACCGGATCATGCGGCTCTGGTTTAATGTTCTCACCAGCTCATCTGCCTCCCGGCCTCTGTCATAGAGAATAAACTGATAGATTTCCTCACCCGTATACACGCCCGTCTCCGGCACCGGCGTAGAAATATCTGCCTGGGCCCGCCGGACCGCATCATTGACAAAATTCAGATACATCCTGTCTTTTTCCACAATCATAACCGGCATCTCTCTTCTTTCAAACACCAAAAGCAGACGCTTGGCATCCTCCGGTGCAATCGGATTTCCATAAAAAAGCTTTCTGTTTCTATCCAGACAAAGCTGACCATTTAAGGTCACATATCCATCAAACTCCAGATGATTGACCGGGAGATCAGAAAACTCCAAAATATGGCGTCCTGTTGCGGCAAGCAGGAGAATTCCCTTTCTCCGAAGAAAGGCCAGAGCCTCTGCTGCTTCTGCCGAAACTCTCCCTGTTGTATGAGAAAGAAGGGTTCCGTCTATGTCAAAAAATATAGCCTTTATCATAGTCTGATTCCTTTCTGACGTATCGTATTGTCCAGTTATGGATAATATACATAACTGGATTGTGCTGTTTAAATAAAACCAGAGGTGATTTCATGATTTTATACAACCAGCTCTGGGAAACAATGAAAAGAAGGGGCATTACCCAGTACCGTCTGATTAAATACTACGGTATCAGCGCCGGTCAAATCAACCGGCTGAAAAAGAATTCCTATGTATCAACTCACACCATTGATGTGCTGTGTACCATTTTAAACTGCTCTGTGGAGGATATTATGGAATTCCGCATGAATTCGGCGCCTACGCCGGAGCTGGGAATTGATCCGGCTGTAGCTCTTCCGGCAGACAATCAAATGCCGGAGAAAGATCTGCGCTCTCCCTCCATCGCTTCTCTTTATGATGCAGACAAGGAAGAGGAATAATTACGTAACAGTTCAGCCTTGCGGGGATTCAGTCAGAAAAACTCGTTGAAAGTTTGCTTTCATAAGAATTTTTCTGACGGAATCCGCATAAGGCGGACGCCTAAAGCTTCTTGTCCGCTGTAAGCGGGCAAGAAGATGCACGGCTGAACTGTTACATCATTACAGCCATTCAGTATTCCCGGGCAATCAAAAGCTCTACCGCCAGCCTGTCCTGAAGACGTCCGCTTTTTACCGCCTCCTCCGCTTCCACACACAGCTTCACGCATTCAAGAATCTGTTCTCTGGAAAACTGGCGGGCCTGAGGCATGGTTTTTCCTACCACAAAGGGCTGCATCTTCAGGCGGGAGGCAATACTTCCCTTATCCATTCCCTTTGCCATCAGCTCCTTAACCTGAAGGATCTGATTAAACTGGCGGGCAATGAGAAACAATATGCGCATAGGCGGCTCCTTCAAAGTAAGAAGATCCTCATACAGATCCATAGCCTTTCTTGTCTGCCTGTTTACAATGGCAGATACCATATCAAAAATCCGGTTAGTCACCTGAACAGTGCAGACTGCCTTCACATCATCGTCTGTAATAACCTCTTTTCCCATAGTATAGCTGATGAGCTTTTCCAGCTCCATCCGGATATTTTCCATATCCTCTCCCGTCATGCTTAAAAACAGCTCCATCGTGCGGCCTGTAATTTTCCGCCCTTCTCTGGCAAGAATTCCACCGGCCCAACGGGCAAGCTGAGCCGCATCCTGACGCTGCATTTCCGCTGCGTATCCCAGCTCCTTTACCTTTTTGTACAGTCTGTTGCGCTTATCCACCTGACTCTCAGCAAAAATAATACAGGTGGTATCTGGCATAGAGGGCAGATAGGAGGCCAGCTCCTCAGAGGAGGCTTTAAAAAAGCCGCTGTCTTCTACCAGAATCAGCCTTTTTTCTGCAAAAAACGGCATGGTATCTGCCTGACGGATCAGTTCGCTGACATCAATTCCCTTTCCCTCATATCGGGAAAAATTCATGGTATCATCGCCCAGAACCGCTTCCTTTAAGCGGTTTTTATAGCTGTTTACCAGAAAGGTTTCCTCTCCGTAAAGCAGATAAACCGGACGAAAACTGCGCTCCTTGATATCTTGATTTAATGTCTGCATGGTATCCTCCTGACTGTGCTTTTCCGGCACACTTCTGTTTCATTATACAGGATTATTACAAAAAAAGGAACTATTTCAGCCAGGTTTCCCAGCGCATCCTTTTTCCATCTGTGTAAAGCTCTACTGCCCCACAGCTTCTTGTCTCGTAAACCGTAATCCCCCGTTTCCTTAGTCGCTCCAGTACCTCTGCATGAGGATGGCCATACCTGTTTTTCTCCCCGCAGGAAATCACAGCCTGACCAGGCGAAAGAGCGTCCAGCCATGCTTCAGAAGAGGAAAAACGTGAACCGTGATGTGCCGCTTTCAGAACCTCTGCCTGCTCTCTCACCCCTCTGTTTTCCAGAATTGCCTGCTCCCCCTTCTTGCTCATGTCTCCGGTAAGAACCATATCAAAGGAACCATAATCCAGCCAGAGAACCAAAGAATGCTCATTTCTGTCTATCTCCAGAGGCGCCCCTGCCTCCAAGCCATCCGGGTACAGACAGGTCAGACTTAAATTTCCCATCCGCAGACAGTCTCCTCTCCCCATCCAGAGCACCTGGCACCCGCGCAAAGCCGCCTGTTTGGCCAGTCTGACACAGGCTTCATCCTCCTTGCCTGCTGCCGGCAGAACCAGCTTTCGAATAAAAATCCCCTCCTCCTGTTCCAGAAGCCAGGAAATTCCGCTGATATGATCCTGATCCCCATGACTGACAATGGCATAATCCACCGCCCCAATTCCTCTGCTTTTCAAAAATGGCTCCAGACGGTATTCCCCCAGATTCTTCTGATCACTGCTTCCGCAGTCGGAAAGAATCACGCCCTGTCTGGTCTGCAGACAGATTCCATCCCCCTGTCCCACATCAAGGAAGGTTACGGTCAGCCCCCTTGCCGGAAGGGGAAATAAAAGAAATACAGCCGCAGCCGGAAGCATTTTCTGAACCAGACTTTTTTTCTTTCCATTTCTTTTCTTTCCCATCCAGAGACAGGCGCTGAGAATTCCATAATACAGGCCAAGCTGCCAGAAAGATGGACGTCCCAGAATCAGGCTGCTTCCGGGAAGCTGCTCAAATAAGCGGCAGCACCAGGCATACCAGTCCAGAATCAGCCTCCCGCCTCCAGCTGCAAAACGGGAAAGAACTGCTCCTCCTTCTCCCGGCATAAGACCAAACAAAATCGCAGCTCCACCAGAAGCAACTACAAGTCCCATAAGAGGAACGGTTATGAGGTTCAGAAAAATTCCGTACAGAGGATACTGGAAAAAATGAAACAAAATTACAGGAAAAGTCACAAGCTGCATTCCGCCGCTGATGCACAGACCAGAAACGTTTTCCCGGCCGCCACCCTGCCCTTCTTTCCAGAGAGCCGCCAGCCCCGGGGCCGCCGCACCAATTCCCAAAAGCGCCCCAAAGGACAGCTGAACGCCAGCCTGACATACCAGAAAGGGACTGTCCCAAAACAGCCACAAAGCTGCCAGAGCCAGGGATGTAAGCAGATCCGGAGTTCGCCCCAGAAAGGCAGCGCCATAACCGCAAAGAGCCATAATCAGTGCCCGGACAATAGAAGAAGAACCTCCTGCCAGAATTCCATAGCTGACCAAAACACCTGTTCCACATATTCCAGCCAGACCAAAGCCTGCTCCAGACTTTCTGAGCAGGCCGTAAACAGCCATACTGACCAGTGACAGATGAAGTCCGCTGATTGCCAGAAGATGGGCAATCCCATTTTTCTGATACAGGCTTCTTACTTCCTCTGGAAGACTGCTTTTATCTCCCAGAAGCAGCGCCCGGAAAACTCCTCCGTCTTCTCCTGCTGCCTGGTCAAGCACTTCTCCTGCCTTCTCTGACAGGTAAAACAGGCTCTGACGGTACCAGTCTGTCCTTCCTCCGGTCACGCTCCAGTTCTCTGCGAATATCCGGTAAGAGAGCTTTAAGGAGCAGTAATACAGCTGATAATCAAACTCCCCTGGATTCCGGGAACGGTCAAAGGCCGAACAGTCTCCTGACACCAGAATCATCTGCCCTGCCTTCGGCGTTTTCTGGTTTTCCCTTTGTTCCAGATATACCTGGAGCCGTTTCAGAATCTTTCCCCGCGCCCTTTCCGGCCCCTTTTTCACAGCCGCCTCCCCCAGCTCCAAAACCAGCCATTCCTCTTTCAGCACTATTTTTTCTACCCTTCCCTCCACCGTAATCCGTTCTCCATCCAGGTTCAGTGACAGTTCCTTCTGAAAGGCACTCTGCCCCTGCCAGGCCCGGAAACCTCCTGCCAAAAGAAAAACAGGCAGAAGCCATAACCACATGCTCCTGCCTGATATTTGCAGACTTCCCAGAAAGCCCGCTTTGGGCTCTCTGCTTTTTCCAAACAAAATCAAAACTGCTGCAGCGGCCGGCAGTCCTGCTGCCAGCATCTGAAGCGCCGCGCCTTGTTGCAGGATCAATACCTCTCCAAGTACGAATCCTCCTGTCAAAAAAAGCAGCGGTCGTTTAATTTTCTGTTCCTCCTACATAATCAAGATTTCTTTCAAACATGGTATTCAGGGAAATCGTATCCCGAAACATCACGTCCTGGGATCCATTGACAGAAATCTGCACCCTGTTTACCGAAGGCTGGGTTGCCAGAGAATTGACAATGGAATAGATAGGAATATAATCCTTTACCTCCAGGGAATTATTCAAAAAACTGCTGTCCACATTGATGTAGCACACATTTTCATTCACTGACACATTAAGAATCTTTGTACCGCTCTCCAGAGTCGGCCGCAGCCAGGGCGTGGACGGCCCGCCAAGCAGCTCCTCCAGAATCATTTTCTCAACGGAGGTATTGATATTGTGCATCACACTTCGCTGCTCCGGATACAGCTTTTCTCCAGATTCATCTGTAAAATACAGAGTCAGCTCCGTCTTTTCATAAGCATTGACGTCGGAAATGCTGTCTGCAAAATCAGAATCCGAAAGCATTCCCACGGGCATTCCTGTGCTGTCCAGCAGCGGCTGATCTCCAGAATAAATACTGATGTAGTCAATGCCGTCTACCTGAGTCAGTGTTTTTGTCAGAGCCGCCCTGCAGAGAATCTCCCGTCCAGGGCTCATGCTGGTGTAATTGTTGTCAAAAAACAGATACAGCACCATGCCTTCCTGCCTTGCCCCCTGGCAGGCCACCTTTTCGGAAATCGGCACCTGGGCATCCAGATCGGCCGGAACATTCATCAGAGCATCCAGAAGCTCCTGAACCAGAGTATCTGAATCCACAGTCATCGTCCGGTATTCTCTGGTCACCATACGGGTCGCAGAAGGATTCAGATAATAGATCTGATAGCTTCTCTCCCCTTCTTTTAACGGCTCCTGCTTCTTTCCGCAGCCGGAAGCCCAGACAGCCAGCAGAAGCAGAACGAAAATCAGCTTCCTTTTCTGTAATTGTCTCATGTCCGCCTCCTGCTATACAATATATTTCAGGGGAATCCGCACGGTAAAGATGCTTCCCTCCCCCTCTTTGCTGGTCAGCTTGATTGCGCCCTTGTGCATAAGAACTACATTCCGCGTAATGGCAAGCCCCAGTCCGCTTCCGCCGGTTTCTCTGGAACGGGCCTTGTCCACCCGGAAAAAGCGGTCAAAAATCTGATCCTGCATCTCCTCCGGAATTCCAATACCAGAGTCCGCCACCTTCAGATAAAAGAACTTATGATCCGCATCCACGGTAACCCGGACCCAGCCCTCCTCTATGTTATATTTCATGGCATTTTCCACCAGATTGGTGATCACCAGAGACAGCTTTGTCTCATCCACATCTGCCGTTACCTGCCGGATGCTTTCGTAGATCAACTCCACCTTCCGCCGGTTTGCAATAGGACGAAGACGCTTTAACACCTGCTCTACCAGCTGATTAATATCCACCTGAGCAATATTCAGCTCTGCCTCTGATTTGTCCATCTTCACCAGAGACAGCAGATCGTCAATAATCTTGCCTTCCCGGTCAATCTCATCAGAGATATCCTCCATAAATTCCCGGTACAGCTCTACAGGAACCTCTCCCATGCCCATCAGAGAATCTGCCAGAACCCGAATCGAGGTAATCGGCGTTTTCAGCTCATGGGACACATTAGAAACAAACTCCTGACGGGACTGATCCACAGCCCGCAGCTTCGACAGTGTCTGTCCTACCGTCTCAGAAATTTTACGGGTTTCCAGATAAACATCTGCCGTAATGTCCGTATCCAGCTCTCCCTGGTCTACCAGCTTCAGTTTTTCCAAAAAATCCCGGAAGGGACGAACCAGACAGATGGACAGAGCTGCTGCCAGAATCAAAAGAATTAAAAATACAATAATCTGAAACAGAAGGGTCTTATCCCAAACTCCTTCTGACAGAGAAATAATCGGTTCCGTAGATGCGCTGATCACCAGAACTCCGTTTACATTCTTATCTGAGGAAGCTGCATAGATGGGGATTGTCTGCACAAAATAATGTTTATCCTTATTGTAAATACTGCTGCTCTCTCCCTGAAAGCAGCGAAGAACCTCCTCCGCCACATTCAGCCGTTTCTCTGCAATATGAAAGGTATCCGTCACAATCCGAAAATCCTGGTTTACCACCACAATCCGGCCGTGATATACATCTGCCAGGGTCTCAATTTCACTGTCCATACCTCCACGCATTTCTCCTGTCAGATAGCCCATCCGCGCCATTTTACTGGCAAGAATACGGCAGTGGTTCTGTACCTCTGTCATACGGGAGTCAATCTGGCTCTGGCGCATGGAATTCAGCATAGTCTGAGTCCCCAAAACCATGGGAATCATTCCAAAGGCCACCAGAAGCACGGCAATTACCACCTTCAGACTGACCGTTTTCCGAAACCTCTCAAAAAAGTATCGTTTTTTTCCTCTTTCCTCATTTTCCATAATGGCTTCGCTCTGCCTCAGCATCAATTTTCTTTGTAACAGCTGCAGCCAGCGCTCCTGGTCCGATATGGCAGGCAACGCTCAGAGACAAGGGATCCATATGAATCTCCTGTACCTGCGGAAACTGCTGACGGATTTCCTGCAGGAACTCCTCCGCCATCTCCTTCTCACAGGTATAAGCCACCTCCAGCCAGCATTTCTCCGCTTTCGGATCATCAAACCGCTCTTCCAGATCCTTGGCAACAGCGGAAAGCATCGTTGTCTTTGCCTGCTTTACCGTTCTGGCTTTTGAAAAGGAATCCAGCTTTCCTCCCTGAATCTGCAGAACCGGCTTAATTCTGAGAAGCGTTCCCAAAGCTGCCGCAGCCGGGGTGATTCTTCCGCCCTTTTTCAGGTATTTCAGAGTATCCACCATAATATAAATACTGGACTCCCGGGCTTCTCTTTCCAGAATCTCCTTAATCTGAGCTCCGGTCAGCCCAGCCTGAGCCAGCTTTAAAGCATCCAGAGCAGACTGATACTGAGTAACGGAAATTCTCTGATTATCCACAACAAATACGCGTCCCTCAAAATCCTCTGCAAGCATCATCGCTGTCTGGCAGGAGCTGGACAGGGCGCTTGACATGGGGATGTGAACAATTTCATCATAGGACTGCAAAAGCTCGCTCCAAAGGTTCATAACTATCTCTGGAGATGGCTGAGAAGTGGAGATCTCTGCTCCCTCCACCATTTTCTCATAAAACTGCTCCTGAGTCAGGTTAATATCTTCCTCAAACGTCTCCCCATTGATCATAAACGGCATGGGAATCACGGAAATTCCAATTTCTTTTGCTTTTGACTGGGTAATTCCGCTGTTACTGTCCGTTACAACTGCAACCTTCATCTCACTTCTCCTTCCGGCAGGTCCTCTGAGGTCTTCTCCTGCACTGACATATATAATTGATAATACATTCCCTGTTTTTCCAGAAGCTCTTCGTGGCTTCCTTCTTCCATGATTTTTCCATCAGACAGCACCAGAATCCGGTCTGCATTCTGAATCGTAGTCAGCCGATGGGCAATGGTTACTGTCGTTCTTCCCTGGGCCAGACGCTCCAGCGACTGATTTACCAGGTGCTCGCTTTCATTATCCAGAGCCGAAGTTGCCTCATCCAGAATCAGAATCGGCGGATTCTTCAGAAATACTCTGGCAATGCTGATGCGCTGCTTCTGCCCTCCCGACAGCTTCACGCCGCGCTCGCCTACATAGGTATCATAGCCGTCCTTCAGCTCAGAAATAAACTCATGGGCTCCTGCCAGCTTTGCAGCTGCAATAACGTCTTCCCGCTTTGCCTCAGGCTTTCCGTATGCAATATTGTCATACACGGTACCGGAGAACAGGTACACGTCCTGCTGCACAATTCCGATTCCAGATCGAAGGCTCTGCAGAGTAATTCCTCTCAGATCCCGTCCATCAATTCGAATGGTTCCCCCCGTTGTGTCGTAAAATCTGGGAATCAGATTACATAAAGTGGTCTTTCCTCCGCCGGAAGGACCAACCAGAGCAATCTTCTCTCCTGGCCGGATATCCAGATTAATGTCATCCAGAACCGGATTGTGATCATCCGGATACTCAAAGCTTACATGCTCAAACTGGATTCCTCCCTTGACCTGATCCATGGGCTCTGCTCCTGGCTCGTCCAGAATCTCCACCGTAGAGTCCATAATCTCCACAAACCGCTCAATTCCTGTCATGCCCCGCTGGAACTGCTCCGCAAACTCAATAATTCTGCGGATGGTCGCAAGCAGAGTTGTCACATACATGGTGTATGCCACCAGATCACCTGGGCTAATCAGGCCCTTTACCATGAAAATGCCTCCGGCAAGAATCACCACCGTGTACATCAGTCCGTCAAACATGCGGACTGTATTCTGAAACGCGGCCATATACTTGTAGGTTTCCCGCTTAATATCCAGAAATGCCTGGTTATCTTCCCGGAATTTTTCAATTTCAATATCCTGGTTCGCAAACGCACGGACAACCCGGTTTCCCAGAAGGTTATCCTCGATTTTAGCATTCAGCTCGCCAATCTGGTATCTCTGACGCTTAAACGCAGCCCGCACCTTCAGATTAAAATAGGTACAGGATACTGCCATAACCGGGATAAAGGCAAAAATAATCACAGTCAGCGGAAGATTGATCCCTGCCAGAACGGCAAAGGATACTATCGTCTTAATTCCTGCGATAAAAAACTCCTCCGGACAGTGATGGGCAAATTCTGTCACATCAAACAGATCGCTGGTGATCCGAGCCATAATCTGACCCACCTTTGTATTATTAAAATAACTGTCCGACAGCTTCTGCAGATGCTCAAAGGCATCCTGCCGCATATCTGTCTCAATTCTGGCTCCCATGACATGTCCCGTATAAGCCATATAAAACGCCGCCATACCGTCAATGATCCGCAGACCAAAATAAACCAGGGCGATTCTGATAATCATGCCTGATGTAATGGAAGCAAGATCCCGCATTCCCTCATTGGTAATAAATCGGAGAATCATAGGCAGAACCAGCTCGCAGATTGTCGTCAGCGATGCGCAGAACAGGTCAAAAACCATGACTCTCCAATACTTTCCATAGTAGGGAACAAACCGCTTCATCAATTCTGAAGTTTTCATTCCTTTTTCCTCTGTTTTCTTTCCTGTATAGATTTTAGATGTAGCTAGATGTACTCTTCATTGTAGCCTATTTTTCCAGGAAAGGGAAGCGGTATTTTTATAATTTTAATCACGTCCAAGCTTTTCTCTAACAGATGTTTGGCTGGACGAACCTGAAAATCTGCATTATAATAGAAATAATGCAAATGAAAAAGCAACACAGGGAGGAATTTATTATGCCTTATTGCCCCAAATGTGATATGGAATTTGTTGACGGAATGACCGTGTGCACTGACTGCGGCGGACCGCTTGTAAGCTCTAAGGAGGAAGCCCAGGCCATAGCCCGCAAAGAGGCCGAACAGCTCCGGCGTGAGCAGGAAGCCCAGCTGGCTGCCCGTATGGAAGAAGCTGCTCTGGAAGAGGAGCTTTTGAGGGCGGCTGAACAGGAGACCTCCTCTGAACAGAAAAACCGCAGGGAGCCTGCCCGCGTCTATGTTAAAAAGGCTCAGCGCTATGAAGATCTCCAGTCCTCTTCCTCCGCATTTCTGCTGGTAGGAAGCATTATGCTTGCAAGTGGGGTTCTCTTCTGGCTGGGTGTCATTCCCATGCCTATAGCCGGTTTTTCCGGAATCATTACAAAAACTCTTCTCGTTGTCATGGGCGCTGCCGCTCTTTATGTAGCCTTCACCTCATCAAAGGATGCCAAAAGGCTCAGCGGCCAGATTGCCCAGGAGGAGGAAACCACAAAGCAGCTGATCTCCTGGTTTGTTTCTGGCTATACGGGAGAACAGCTGGATCAGCAAATCCTTTCAGAATGCGGTGAGCTGAGCCCGGAGGAGCTGAGCCTGAAGCGATTTGAGCTGATTCAGGATCTGCTTGTTACCAACCACGATCTTCCGGATCCCTCCTATGTGGATCTGCTTTCTGAGGAAATCTACGGAAAACTTTATGAGGACTAACAAAAAGGCGCTGCAGACAGATAAATCATTCACTGTCTGCAGCGCCCTGCTTTTTGCCTTGTCAGGCGATTTTTCTTTTTTCAAGTTCCACTGAACGGATTATTTTACCAGAAGAGATTTTCCGGTCATTTCCTTCGGCTGCTCCATGCCCATCAGCTCAATCAGAGTCGGAGCAATATCAGCCAGACATCCGCCCTCTCTCAGCTTGTAAGCCGGATCTGCATTCACCAGAATAAAGGGAACCGGATTGGTGGTATGTGCAGTAAATGGCTCACCAGTTTCATAATCAACCAGCTGCTCTGCATTACCATGATCTGCACAGATGAACATTACGCCGTCCATCTCTTTGACTGCATCTACTGCTCTTCCAACGCACTCATCCACTGCCTCAATTGCCTTAATTGCTGCTGCTTCAACACCAGTATGGCCTACCATATCCGGATTTGCAAAGTTGATGATAATTACATCATAGGCTCCGGACTTAATGCACTCAACCAGCTTGTCACATACAGCAGGTGCGCTCATTTCCGGCTTCAAATCGTAGGTTGCAACCTCCTTGGGAGAAGGAACCAGGATACGATCCTCTCCTTCATTTGGCTCCTCAACGCCGCCGTTAAAGAAGAAGGTTACATGTGCATATTTCTCTGTCTCGGCAATCCGGGCCTGCTTCAGGCCGTGAGCAGCCAAAAACTCACCAAAGGTATTGGTAATAGACTCTTTTTCAAATGCAACCAGCTTATTTCCAATGGTTTCATCGTAATCAGTAAAGCATACAAAGGTAGTCTTCACTCTCTCACCGCGATCAAAGCCTGTAAACTCATCATCACAGAAAATGCGGGTCATCTCTCTTGCCCGGTCCGGACGGAAGTTGTAGAAAATAATGGAATCGCCGTCCTTGATGGTTGCCACCGGAGCACCGTTTTCCATCACTACCATAGGCATAACAAACTCATCAGTCTTGCCATTATCATAGGAAGCCTGAATTCCTGCAACAGCGCTCTCTGCCTGAACGCCCTCGCCCTTTGTCAGTGCCTTATAGGCAATCTCCTCACGATCCCAGTTCTTATCGCGATCCATTGCATAGTAGCGGCCTGCTACAGTTGCTACCTTACCAACGCCCAGCTCAGCCATCTTGGCCTCCAAAGCTGCTACATAATCTTTTCCAGATGCCGGAGGAGTATCACGGCCGTCCAGGAAGCAGTGTACATAGACCTTGCTCAGGCCGTTGCGCTTTGCCAGCTCCAGCAGACCATAAATATGAGTAATGTGGCTGTGAACGCCGCCGTCAGAAACCAGTCCGAACATATGCAGAGCAGAATCGTTCTTTTTGCAGTTTTCTACTGCTGCCATAAATGCCTTGTTTTCAAAAAAATCACCATCCTGAATGGATTTGGTAATACGGGTCAGCTCCTGATAAACAATACGTCCTGCACCCATGTTCAGGTGTCCTACCTCAGAGTTTCCCATCTGTCCTTCCGGAAGACCAACTGCCATTCCGCTGGCCTGTCCTTTTACGAAAGGACACTGACTCATCAGCTGATCCATCACTGGGGTTTTTCCTTCACAGACAGCATTGGCCTCGCACTTGTCGTTTAAGCCGTATCCGTCAAGAATCATTAATACCACCGGTTTTTTGCTCATTGTGAATTCTCCTCTTATTTATTTGTAACGATTCAGGATGGCCTTGCCAGACAAAAAGATGCCCTGTCCTGAATTGCTACTATTTTATGATCGGTTTCCCGATCCGCTTCCATAGTTGCTGCCGTCAGTGTTTGTCTAAAAACTGACGATCCGCGTCTATTGTACTTCATTTAAAATATTTTTGCAAGCAGGAGAAGAAAAAAAGAGCAGGTGATTGCTTCGTATTCCGAAATTCTTTCACCTGCCTGGTTCTCTTTTCTTTTTACTGAATCACTCCCATTTTCTTCAGCTCCTCTTTCAGATACCGAAGCTGTCCGCCGCAGAGAATTACCTCTAATTCGCTGTCAGACAAATCTAAAACGACCTCAAAGGAAAAGCCTCTGGTTCTGTCCTTGATCAGAACTCTTCTCTCTGCAATCTGATCCCGAAGACCGTCGATTTCCAAATCATCCATCTGATCAATCCGGTCATAATCTGCCGGATCCGCAAACAGCATGGGAATAATTCCGTGGTTTACCAGATTTCCCTTGTGAATCCGGGCCATACTCTTTGCAACAACAGCTTTTACCCCCAGGTACATGGGATTGATTGCCGCATGTTCGCGGGAGGAGCCCTGTCCATAATTTTCTCCGCCGATGATAATGCTCTTTCCCAATACTTTTGCCCTGGCTGCAAAATCAGGATCATAACGGCAATAGCAATACTGACTCATTAGCGGAATATTGGAACGCATACTGGAAAATTCAGCACTTGCCGGAGTAATATCATCTGTTGTAATGTTATCCACAGTTTTTAAGCTGACCTTGCATTCCAGGTGCTGCTCCGGAGCATCTGGAATGGGAAGGGGCGCAATCCCAGGCCCACGGATAATCTCAACCCTTGATGCCTCCTCATGAGAAAGAGGACGAATCAGCTGAGAATCATCAACAGGGTACTCCTCTGGTTCCTGGATGGTTCCCAGAATTCCTATATTCTCTCCCAGAATTTCTTCTGCAGCAGAGAAGGTTCCTGTAATCGCACAGGCCGCAGCGCTCTCCGGGCTTACCAGATAAACCTTTGCTGTAGGATTTCCGGCCCGCCCCTTAAAATTCCGGTTAGTTGTCCGCACAGCCACCCCGTCTGTAGCCGGTGACTGCCCAATGGCGCAGCAGGGACCACAGGCCAGTTCCAGCATACGGACGCCGGCATCCAGAAGCATTTCAATATATCCGTCTCTCATTAGCTGCTTGTAAATCTGTCTGGAGGAAACTGCACAGGTACAGCTGACATCCTCATGAACGTGATGTCCCTTTAAAACTAAAGCTGCCTTTGCAATATCCTTGTAGCTTCCGTTGGTACAGCCTCCGATTAAAACCTGCTGTACCTTCTTTTTCTCCACCTGGCGAATCGTTGTTACATTGTCCGGCTGGTGAGGACATGCAATCAGCGGTTCCAGGCTGCCAAGATCAATCGTAATTTCTCCGTCATATTCACAGCCCTCATCCGGCTCCAGCTGTACAAATTCATCTTCTCTTCCCTGAGCCTTCATAAATCTGCGAACCTGCTCATCTGCCGGGAAAATTGAACTGGTTGCTCCCAGCTCTGCTCCCATATTTGCAATGGTTACTCTGTCCTCTACCTCCAGTTCCGCTGTTCCCGGACCTGTATATTCATAAATTTTTCCCAGTCCGCCCTTCACCGTGTTAAGACGCAGCATTTCCAGAATTACATCTTTTCCGCTGCATCCCGGCTTCAGCTTTCCAATCAGATTGACGCGGATAATCTGCGGCATTTTCAGGCGCATGGGAACTCCTGTCATCGCTGTTGCAACATCCATTCCACCTACGCCAATACACATCATTCCAATGGAACCGCCGTGAGGCGTGTGGCTGTCGCCGCCCATAGACAGCTTTCCAGGCGCTCCAAACCGGGCAACATGTACAGCATGACAGATGCCGTTTCCCGGTCTCGACACATAAACTCCGTATTTCTTTGCAACAGACTGCAGATAAATATGATCATCCGGTGTTTTATAATCCAGGTACAGCAGATTGTGATCCAGGTAACTCACGCTTGTTTCTACCTGTGTCCGATCCAGGCCAATCTGCTCAAAGGCCAGATACGTCATAACTGCGTTAATATCATGGGTTAATGTCTGATCCACCTTCAAGTATATTTCCTCTCCCGGAATCATTTCCGAGGGCTTTGCCAGATGGGCTTCCAGAATTTTTCGTGATAAATTTTTTGCCATATTCTTTTTCTCCTTTTCACTTTTTAACCTTTTATCTATTCCCTTTTGATGCAGAATCCTCTTGAAAAAGTTTTCTTTTGCATCCTTTTTTGTAATAATAAATCAGTTCTCCAACAGATACTTTTCGGAAATTTGGGGAATCACCTTTCCTGTTTTTTTCATCTGCTTTATCAGAAGTTCCTGAAGCCTGCGCTTGCTTTCAGCCCGCTCCATAATCTCCTCCGCATCCTCCGGAGGAATCACAACCACGCCGTTTCTGTCTCCTACAATTAAATCGCCCGGACGCACCAAAATTCCACCGCAGCTTACCTCTGACTGAATGGTTCCCTGCCCGCTTTTTGCCGCTGTTCGGCAAGTCAGTTCCTTCGCAAAAACAGGAAATCCAGTCTTTTCACATCCCTCTGCGTCACGGAATGCTCCGTCAATTACCACAGCCTCAGCTCCCATCATAGCAGCGCAGATGCTGCGATGATTCCCCCAGTAGGAGCAATCACATCTGCCCTTCCCGGCAATCACCAACACATCTCCCTTTTTCAGATAAAGAATCGCATCTGCTGCCAACGCCCCTTCTCCCGGCGGAAGATCCACGGTTACTGCCGGATCGCAGATTTTATTTTGTGTCTATATTTATTATAGTTAATTTATTATCAACAGTAAAATACATATATCAGCATGATCATTATATATATTTATCTATACTTTTCTTGAATTTCAGCGAATACTCTGGTATATTGCTCTGTATAGCAATGTGCCAAGGCAAGGCATTGTTCTTGATTATAATAATAGAAAGAAGGGAATTTCATGGATTTTCGTGATTTGCAGTATGTGATAGCTGTAGCGGACTGCGGAAGCATTACAGAGGCCGCAAAAAAGCTTTATATCTCTCAGCCGTCTCTCAGCTATATTATGTGAACTACCCATTGTCTAAAGCCAATGGGCTTCCTGCTTCCCAGACCTCGTAACCTACTATC
>OLRK01000214.1_pt1 | contig 74324 bp, 71 predicted proteins | sample 1672911 | NCBI WGS metagenome assembly OLRK01 (sample SAMEA3136736, study PRJEB25190) | human gut metagenome | biome: human gut; feature: human-associated habitat; material: faeces | place: Austria | collected 2013
AAGCAAGCTTGACACGGATTTTTCTTCCAGTTCTCCCGCCGTCCTGAATAGTTACTTTTATATTATTTTACAACTGCATTATCCTTAACCAGTGCCTGAACCTTATAGACAAGAGCTGTTCTGTCCAGAGCTTCCTCGCCGTAGGTATCCTTCATGTTCTGAATATCTGTACCATACTGATCTGCCACCTTCTGGCGATCCTCGTCTGTCACCTCCAGCTTCTCCTCCTCAGCCACTGCATCTACAAGAAGCTCCTGCTTCAAAGCGTTTTCCGCAGCTGTCCGCAGCTCCTTCTGGAAATCATCCATTGTCATGCCAAAAACTGCCACATAATCATCCATTGTCATACCGTACATCTGAACCATGGAAGTATAGTAATTCAGCTGTGCTTCATACTGCTGCTCCACAGCTTCTTCGTTGAGCTCAAATTCGGAATTGTCCAGAGCCGCCATGAATGCATCATACTCCAGCTGGTTCTCTGCCATCGTTTCCTTTTCCTGCTCCATATCAGCCAGGGTATCTGCCTTGAATTCATCTACAGTGGTAAAATCAGACATTCTCTGAACAAAGTTTTCGTCCAGAACTGCCTCTTTCTTTTCTTCAATAGAATTGACCGTAACATCAAATACTACTTCCTGTCCTGCCAGATCTGCATTAAAATAGTCCTCCGGGAACGTCAGATTCAGGCTCAGCTCGCTTCCTGCCTCAGCTCCTACCAGGCCTTCCTCAAAACCGTCAATAAAAGAATTAGAGCCCAGCTCCAGCGGGAAATCCTCAGCAGTTCCACCGTCAAAGGCCTCTCCGTCCTTCATTCCCACAAAGTCAATATTTACAATATCGCCGTTCTGAGCCGGACGATCTGTGATCTCAATGTATTCCGGATTGGCATCCAGAATTCCCTGAATTCTCTTTTCCAGCTCCTCCGGAGTTACCTCTGTGCTGTTTTTCTTTACTTCCACGCCTTTATATGTACCCAGCTTTGTCAGCTTGCCCGGATCTGCCTTCTCTGCAGCTGCTGCCTCCGTACTGTCAGAAGGCGTGCTGCTTTCTGTCGGTGCGGCTGTTGTCTCTTCCGCATTCTTTTTTCCGCAGCCTGTAACCAGCGCTGCCGCCGCCATTCCACAAAGTGCCAGTTTTACATATTTTTTCATAATACTTTCCTCATCTCTGATTTTTTGAAGTATCCGCAAAACACGGGTACTTCCTACTGTTATATCATATTACATCCCGTTTAAAAAGCCTTTCCAACAAATTCATAAAGATTTCACAACTTTTCTGTCTGAACCTTCCTACGGCTTTATCTAACAGTTCAGCCCTATGTAGATTATTTATAGAATGCTTCGAAGGCACGGAATGTATTATATACATCCAGCTTGGAAACCAGTTCAAAGGGAGAATGCATGGAAATCACCGGAACTCCCAGATCCACTGTGTCAATATTTAAGTGAGACACAAACTTGGCAATCGTTCCGCCGCCGCCCTGATCTACAGCGCCCAGCTCGCCTGCCTGCCAGTACACGCCGTTCTCTTCCATAATAGCGATTACACGGGCCATTGTCTCTGCGCTGGCATCATTAGAACCTGACTTTCCTCTTGCGCCTGTATATTTCGTCAGCACGCAGCCCTTATTCAAATAGCTGGAATTGTTCGCCTCATACACATCGGAAAAGGTCGGATCATAGGCTGCATTTACATCTGAGGACAGACACAGAGAAGCCATACATACATCCTTGGGATCAGAGCCCTCTGCCTGAGCCAGGTATTCAATATAGTGCTTCAGGAAATCAGAATTCATGCCAGTATTTCCCTCAGAACCAATTTCCTCTTTATCTGCCAGAATTGTCACAGTTGTATGAACCGGATTCTTCGTAGCAATTTCTGCCATCAAAGCTGTATAAGCGCAAACTCTGTCATCCTGCCCATATGCGCCTACCAGGCTGCGATCCAAGCCTACATCAGAAGCCTTGTGGGCCGGAACCATCTCAATTTCTGCCCGGAAAAAATCGCCCTCTGTAATTCCATAGCGATCATTTAACAGCTTCAGAGCCAGCAGCTTAACCGGCTCCTTGACGCTGTCATCTACAAATGGAATGGAGCCTGCGATAATATTCAGCTCCTCACCCTTTAAGCCCTCGCTTAATTTCCGCTCATTCTGCTTTGCTGACAGATGCGGAAGAAGGTCACTGACGCAGAATACCGGATCTGCTGCATCCTCACCAATGCAGATCTTCACCAGCTCGCCGTTTTTCTTAACCACAACACCATGCATGGCTAACGGAATCGTTCCCCACTGATACTTGCGGATTCCTCCATAATAATGAGTCTTCAGATAAGCAATATCTGATTTCTCATAAACCGGGCTGGGCTTCAGATCCAGTCGGGGGGAATCAATGTGAGCTCCGTTAATCCGCAGGCCCTCGCACACCGGAAGCTGGCCGAAGGTCGTTGCAATCAGAGCCTTCTTTCTGTTGATAAAATATACCTGATCTCCCGGATTGTAGCTGCGTCCCTTTTCAAATTCTGTATATCCAGCAGCCTGCAGACGCTTTACCGCTGCCTCCACACATTCTCTCTCCGTTTTTCCCTCATCCAGAAATGCCTTATAGTCTTCGCAGAATTCTGCGGCAGCCTCAACCTGCTCTGGTGCATCTTTTCCGATATGGGGGAATTTCCATACCAGCTGCTCCTCCAGCATCATTCCTTCTGTTTTCTCTTTGTTGTCATTCATCTTCTCGTCCTCCAGTTTCTCTGTCTTTGTTTTCCACATATTCTGTGCTCTGACCGTACCTTTATCGGCCTTAGTGAATGCCCTTTTCATCGCCCTCCAGCATCAGGGTAAAGGGACCATCATTTAACAGCTCCACCTTCATATCCGCGCCAAAGCTTCCATGCTCCACCTTCGGCACATACTGCCTGCAGCGCTCTACAAAATACTCATACAGCCGATTCGCTTTTTCCGGACTTCCCGCCTTAATAAAGCTGGGGCGATTTCCCTTATGGCAGTCTGCATACAGGGTAAACTGGCTGACAACCAGAAGCTCTCCTGCCACATCTGCCAGAGACAGATTGGTTTTCCCGTCCCCGTCCTGAAAAATTCTCAGCTTGCAGATTTTATCTGCCATCTTATCTGCCGCTGCCTCATTATCCTCTTCTGCAACTCCCAGAAGAATCAAAAAACCATTTCCTATCTCTCCGATCGTCTCCCCGTCAACCTTCACCGACGCATGAGTCACTCTCTGCAATACTGCTCTCATAATTCTGCCAAAACCTTTCTGTCATTTCCTGCTGCAAAACTGCAGCGCAGGATATTTTCCTGTATCTTATTTAAACACAAGCCGCACATACTCCATCAGATTTTCTGTAGCCTCCTCCCGGTAAATAATCTCCCGGGCCAGCACCGGCCTGTCCGTAATAATTCCGTCCACGCCGAGCATCACCAGACGTTCCATCTCACTTTTGGAGTTTACTGTCCAGGCATAGATTGCCTTACCTTGAACATGAATGTTCTCAACCAGCTTTTCATTCACAAAGCCCGACCGCAGACTGATAAAATCTACGGCCTCACTGGAATAAAAATTCCCGTAGGCGGCAGAAATAATATATCCTGTCCGAAGCTGCGGTTCCAGCGCCTTTACCTTCTTTAAATAATTCAAGCTGGCAGAGGTAATCACACACTGCTCCTCCATACCGTGAGCCATCACCAGCTCCACTGTTTTTTCTGGAAGAAGGCTTTCCGGGCCTATGTTTTTCAATTCTATATTCAGGTTAATTTTTCCCTTACACAGCTCCAGAACCTCCTCCAAAGCCGGAATCCGTTCTCCCGCAAAATCACTGGAAAACCAGGATCCCACATCCAGCTTCTGCAGCTCTTCCCAGTTCAGAGCACTGATGGACCTGTTTACTCCTGCCACCCGCTTCAGGCTGGCATCATGTCCAAGCACCACAACTCCGTCACGGCTTAACTGTACATCGATCTCCACACTGTCCGCCAGATCATCAATCGCCGCCTGCACCGCAGACAGGGTATTTTCCGGAGCTGCCAGAGAACTGCCTCTGTGAGCCGTAATCTGCGTTTCTATCAAAATCTCATCAGACAAAGCAGAACCATTGCGTACCAGATCATAAATATAAATCAGGCTGATACCCACTATTGCACAGAAAACTGCTGCCATACGCCTTCGTCCTGCTGTTCCATGAGACGGATATCCAAAATTCCACCGTTCTCCATGATACTGCCTATTTCCATACTGATAAAACATAACAGAAACAGCCGCATACTGAACTGCAACAGACAGAATGCTTCCCAAAAACAGAAGTCCCAGCTCCAGCTTGTCTGACACAGAAAGTAAAACTGCCATAGCCAGATTTTTCTTTGTAAAAACCTCAATAAACACAGCGGCTGCCACTACGGAAAGAAAATACAGCAGAAAAACTACAGCCGCTGACAGCACATGAAAGCCTGCCAGTAAAAAAATGATTTTCACCCGCCTTTTCCGCATCAGCCCGATACTCCGAGATCTGGCATCTGTGAAATTTTTCTGCTCAATCATACAGCAGGGAACAGAAAGCAGCGCCGGAAACGCCGCCAGAAAACACAGCAGCAGCAAAACTGCCGTCAGAGCCATAAGCCAGGGCTCCTTTGCCATTTCCTGCATAATAAAATTCACCGGCTTTACATGGCTGGCCGCCCGAATCAGAAATAAAAGATTGGCAAACAGATACTGAGCCAGAATTACCAGCCCCAGCTGCCAGTTTTTTCTCCAGATTTCATCTGCCGTTTTCTGCATTCCGCCCCAGAGCATCTGCAAAGGGGTCAGCTTCTGATAATAGGCTGACCCCTGAAATGCCGTAATGAGACTGGCTGTCTCCACAATCAGAAGCACAGCTCCAACCAGGCACACAGCGCCTGCCATGCAGATGGTTCCCGGTCTTGCAAGAAAGCTTCCTATATTGCCCGCTGTCAGATAGCTGTATCCAGCCATCTTCAGCGCAAGATGCAGACTGCGGTTTACAAACCGCAGATACACCGGCATGGTTACGCCCCGGTACAAAAATTCAAACAAAAGAATATTTTTCCAGTTATATCCGGCAATCTGCCAGGTCTCTTTTGCTAATGTCCTCATCTATGCTTTTATGTCCGTTCCTTCTGCTCAGCAGCTTCCTGCTCTCCCAGCTCCAAAATAGACTGGTTTAGGGAAAACATCTTTGCATCAAGCATATCCACCATATCCGCACATGCCTTCAGCTCCGCCTGCAGAGAATCAGGAGCATTTCCTTCAAATTTGTAATAGATTTTGTGCTCCAGACTGGCCCAAAAATCCATTGCCACTGTCCGGATCTGAATTTCCACCTTGGTTTCCACTGCTCCGGCCGCCAGATAAATGGGAATCGTCACCACCATATGGTAGCTTTTATACCCATTAGGCTTAGGCTGCCTGATATAATCCTTCACATAAAGAACGCTGACATCCTTCTGCCTTGCAATCATCTCTGCAATCTGATAAATATCCTGGGTAAAGGAACAGATAATGCGGATTCCTGCAATATCACTCAGCTTCTCCACCATATTGTCAATCGTGACCTCCAGTCCGTCTCGCTTCAGCTTTTTTACAATGCTGTCCGGAGTTTTCAGCCTAGATTTAATATGTTCGATAGGAGTATGCCCGTAAATATGGACAAACTCTCCGTTTAAAATTTCAATCTTGGTACGAATTGCCTTCAGCGCTGAATCATACAGGAACATCACTGAGTTCCACTGATCCATCTGACTGTAAACGTTGGGGATATTCGTCAATCCTATCTCCTCCACTGCCTATTTATACGTTGTTTATACTCCCTGCTTCTGTATCTTCGCCGGAAATAGATTTCCTTCCGACGGATTCCGGCCCGGCTGACAGACAGGAAATCCTGTCTGTCAGCCGGGCCTTATTTTTCCCTGTCTTTACAGTTTCAGTCCCTTTAACAGAGCTCCCAGTCCAGTGGTAGCTGCTCCGGTTTCTTTGTAGTTGAAGGTTTCTTCCTTCTCAACCGGCTCCTCCTGAGCCAGAGCCTTCATGCTCAGGCTGATTTTGCCGTCCTTAATACCGATAATCTTAACAGTCACCTTCTGGCCCTCTTTCAGAACCACGCCCGGATGCTTGATTCTCTGAGTGCTGATCTGAGACACATGCAGAAGACCGGACAAACCGCCGTCCAGGTTTACAAATGCGCCGTAATCTTTCAGGCTGTCAACGGTACCCTCAACAACAGCACCAACCTCTACAGCAGCCATCTTCGCAGCTTTCTCTTCCTCTTCTTTCTGCTTCATCACAGCTCTTCCGGACAGAACCAGTTTTTTGTTCTCCGGAACCACGGTAATCGGAGTAACCTCCAGATGCTGGCCTACCATATCCTCTAACTTCTCTACGTATTTGGTAGAAATCTGAGATGCGGGAATAAAGCCCTGGATATCATTCACATAGGTTACCAGTCCGCCCTTTACAGCCTCTTTCACCTTTACATTCAGAACTGCCTTATCCTGCATCTGCTGTACCAGCTCTGCCCACTTCTCTGCATCAGGACCTTCCTGCTCCTGATACGGATTGCGGCGCTCGTCAAACTCCTTGTAGGAAGCCTCCAGCTCGCTTGCAAAATCTTCCATTGTCTCTTTTACTTCTTCGCTCATTGTTGCACACTCCTTTTCATCGTCCTCCTGGGCAGAACGGATTCTGCCCGTTATACTTGACTTTACCACATTTTCGCCTTTTTTACCATAGTTTTGTTAGAAAAGTATCTCTGATTGTGATATACTGTTACAAGAAAGACAGAAATACACCGTTTAGGAGAGCATAATCACCATGACAGACATTCTTGATCTGCATACCCATACCATTGTCAGCGGGCATGCATACAATACTCTTTATGAGATGGTTCGCTCTGCATCAGAAAAAGGGGTCAGCCTTTTAGGCGTTACAGAACACGCTCCCAAGATGCCCGGCACCTGCCATCCTTTTTACTTTATCAATTTTAAGGTTGTTCCCAGAGAGCTTTACGGAGTCAAGCTGATGCTGGGCTGTGAGCTGAATATTCTGGATTATGAGGGCAATGTGGATCTAAGCCCACGCTACTGCAAGGGACTTGATTTTGCGATTGCCAGTATCCATGATCCCTGTTACAAAAGCGGAACCGTCAGCCAGAACACTGCAGCCTATCTGGGCGCCATGAAGAATCCATATGTCCAGATTATCGGCCATCCTGATGACGGAAGATTCCCTGTGGATTACGAAACTCTGGTTTGCGCAGCGAAAGAACACCATGTGCTTTTGGAGGTCAACGCCTCCTCTCTTCATCCTCAGTGCCACAGAGAAGGCGCACGGGAGAATTATATTTCCATGCTGGAGCTGTGCCGAAAACACCAGGTATCCGTCATTATCGACAGTGACGCCCACTGTGAAGCTGATGTGGGAAATCACAGACGTGCCTGGGACCTGATACAGGAAATTGCCTTTCCCGAAGAACTGATCGTCAACGCTTCGATAGAAAAGGCCGCTTCCTACATTCCCTGCCTGAAACAGCCGGTTTACACAGGAGGCTTTTCTCATGATTAACTTTCTTAATCTGGAATACTTTCTTGTAGCCGCTGAGGAACTGAACTTTACCCGGGCAGCCAAACGGCTTTTTATTTCCCAGCAGTCCCTGAGCAATCATATTTCCAATCTGGAAAAAGAATTTGATGTGGTTTTGTTTAACCGAACCACACCTCTGACCCTCACCTATGCCGGACAGGCTCTGAAAGGAAAGGCACGAAAAATTCTGGAGCTGCGGGATGAAACCTACCGGGAACTGGCTGATATCAAGGATTTTTCCATTGGCCAGCTGACTATCGGGCTTTCTCACACCAGAGGAAGGATGATTCTTCCGGAAATCCTCCCCTGCTATAAAGAACGCTTTCCCAATATTGATCTGAGGCTGGTAGAAGGCAATTCCTCCACCCTGGCTTCAGCCCTGCTTCACGGAGATGTGGATCTGGTCATCGATATGCAGCCATTTAAAGCTGAAAATACAGAAACCATTCCGCTCTGTGAGGAGGAAATCCTGCTTGCAGTGCCAGATACTGTTTTGGAGCGGACCTTTCCTGGCCGTCTGGAAGAAATCAAGGAACAGTTAAGGCAGCACACGGATCTGACCCTTCTCAGAGACTGTCCGTTTCTTCTGATTAACAAGGGGAACCGGGTACGTACTATTGCTGACGAAATGTTTGAAGAAGCCCAGATGACGCCCAATGTCGTACTGGAGACAGAAAACATTGAAACTGTGCTGGGTCTGTGCATCAAGGGCATGGGAATCACATTCTATCCCAGGATGTTTATTTCCGGCCATCAGGAATTCCGCCAAAAAATGCAGCAGCAGAATTCTCCTGTCAGCTTCTATTCCCTGGATTATGCAAAAGCTCATGGAATACTGGCAATCGGATATCACAAAGGCCATTATATGTCACAGGCCACCAAAGAATTCATACGAATTGCAAAAGAGACTATCTGACGTTAACTATAAAAAGTAACTGTGGCGTCTGACAGAAAACACTTGACAATTCCTCCAGGATCTCTTAAAATAAATATAGTAATTGTTACTATTATTTTTATTTTCAAGGAGCTGGTCTATGAAGACATTAAAGTATAGCCGTCAGAGAGAATCTATCAAAGCATGTCTGATGAACCGCCACGACCATCCGACTGCAGATGCCATATACGCAAGTATCCGGGAAGAGTTTCCCAGCATCAGCCTCGGAACCGTTTACCGGAACCTGAATCTCCTGGTAGAATTAGGTGAGGCGCGAAAGCTGACCTTTGGTGACGGCAAGGATCATTTTGACGGAGACACTGCCCCTCATTATCATTTTGTATGCCGCTGCTGCGGCGGTATTCAGGATCTGCCCCCACTCTGGGCTTCGGATCTGGAAGATAAAATGCAGCCGCATATTCACGGGAAGATTGACAGTCATTCCATTGACTTTTATGGAATCTGCTCTGACTGTATGGCACAACAGGGGCACTAATCCTTTCCCAGAATTAACAAGAATTTTTCTCAAAAAGGATTGACATTTAAAAAGTTTTGTGGTAAATTAATATTAGTAATCATTACTGATTTGATTGCAGCAAAATAACGCATCTAATTTAATATTAATATAACATGTAAAGGAGATTTTAACTATGAAGAAATGGGTTTGTACTGTATGTGGTTATGTTCATGAAGGCGACGCTGCTCCGGAATTCTGCCCGGTATGTAAGGCTCCGGCTTCCAAGTTTAAAGAGCAGACTGGTGAGAGAACCTGGGCTGCTGAGCACGTTGTAGGTGTTGCACAGGGCGTAAGCGAGGATATTCTGGCTGACCTGCGCGCTAACTTCGAGGGCGAGTGCTCTGAGGTTGGTATGTACCTGGCTATGGCAAGAGTTGCTCACAGAGAAGGCTATCCGGAGATCGGTCTGTACTGGGAGAAGGCAGCTTACGAAGAGGCTGAGCACGCAGCTAAGTTTGCAGAGCTTCTGGGTGAGGTTGTTACCGATTCTACCAAGAAGAATCTGGAGATGAGAATTGACGCTGAGAACGGCGCAACCGCAGGCAAGTTCGACCTGGCTAAGAGAGCAAAAGCTGCTAACCTGGATGCAATCCATGACACCGTTCATGAGATGGCTCGTGATGAAGCTCGCCACGGCAAGGCATTCGAAGGTCTGTTAAAGAGATACTTTGGCTAATATATCCTGAACCGTCAGGAATTTTATGAGAGAGAGGATTCGTCTTCTCTCTCATTTTTTCTTGACATTTTCCCGTTTTTTATGCTAAAATGAAATCAGTAACCATTCCTATTATTGAAGATTTCAAGCAAAGGAGGGCTCTTTTTATGTCAAAATACGCAGGCACAAAAACCGAGAAAAATCTCTGGGAAGCATTTTCCGGGGAATCCCAGGCACGAACCAAATACACCTTCTATGCATCTGCAGCAAAGAAGGCCGGATATGAGCAGATGGCTGCTCTGTATTTAGAAACTGCCGAGCAGGAAAAAGAACATGCGAAAATGTGGTTTAAAGAAATCCACGGCATTGGTGATACAGACGCAAATCTTGTCGATGCAGCTGCCGGTGAAAATGCAGAGTGGACGGACATGTATGTGCGTATGGCAAGAGAGGCCGAAGAAGAAGGATTTCCAGAGCTGGCTGCCAAATTCCGCCTGGTAGCAGAGGTAGAAGCCTCCCATGAGAAACGTTACTTAAAGCTGCTTGAAAATCTGCGCAAAGACGGAACCTTCAAGGGTGAGGCGCCGCTTGGCTGGAAATGCCGCAACTGCGGATACATCCACGAGGGTAATGAGGCCCCGGAAATCTGTCCGGTATGCGCACATCCCCAGGCATACTTTGAAAGGATGACCGTTAACTATTGATACTCAAAACAGGAACTTCAAAAGCCCGGACCATATGGTTCCGGGCTCTTTCACAACAATAGAAATGAGGATATGAAACATGAACTACACAAAACAACAGCTTACCGATATGATTCGCCGCATGGGCATTCAGCCTGATGATTCCATCATGGTTCACGCTTCTATGAAATCCATCGGAAACGTAGAAGGCGGCGCAGATACCGTACTGGACGCCTGGATGGAATATCTGTCAGATGGACTTTTCATGATGCCCACCCACACCTGGGCCCAGATGGGACCGGACTGCCGCATTTTTGATCCTCAAAATATGTCTTCCTGTGTAGGACTTCTGACAAATCTGTTCCGCATACGTCCTGGTGTTGTCCGCTCGCTTCATCCCACTCACAGCATTGCTGCCTATGGAAAAAAAGCAGAAGAGTACATTGCGGACGAAGAGACTGTGGATACTCCCTGCAGTCCTGAGGGATGCTGGGGACGATTGGAGAATATTGGAGCAAAAATCCTTCTGATCGGCGTAGGCCATGAACGAAACACCTTCATCCACGCAGTCGAGGAATCCATGAATGTTCCAGAGCGGCTTACCGATGAACCCAGTGAATTTTTTATCCGTCAGGCTGACGATTTTCTTCTTCGCCGCCCGGTTTACCGCCACTACAACAAAAATGAGCCGCATATTTCCGAACATTATCCCAAGCTGGCTCCTGCCCTTGAGACCTGCGGCGCCGCCCGCCATGTTTCCTTTGGAGATGCGGACTGCATTCTCTGTGATGCCCGTCAGACAGCCTCTGTGACGCGACGGATTCTCTCCCATGAGAAAACCTGTCTTCTGGAGCGGGATGTGATTCCCCAGGAATGGTGGCGGGAGGATTAATCCTCCCTGCCAATCCGATTTGTCAATCTTCCAATTTCTTCTATTTCGCAGGAAACCTCATCGCCTGCTTTCAAAAAACGGGGAGGCTCAAATCCCATTCCCACTCCTGACGGAGTTCCTGTGGAAATAATCGTCCCTGCCTTCAGAGTCATTCCCTTTGACAGCTCGCTGATAATATGATCAATGTGAAAAATCATCTGGGAAGTATTGCTGTTCTGGCGCAGTTCTCCATTTACATAAGAGCGGATATTTAAGCACGGCGGATATGGAACAGACTCCCGGGTAAGAATACAGGGTCCCATGGGCGCAAACCCATCCAGGCTTTTTCCAAAATACCACTGCTGATGGCGGTTCTGAATATTGCGGGCGCTTACATCATTTAAAATCGTATAGCCAAACACATAATCCTCCGCCTGTTCCGGCTCCACATTTCTGGCATCCTTTCCTACAATCACAGCCAGCTCTGCCTCATAGTCCAGACTGTCCACCAAACCCTCATATGCCGGGATCGGAGCTCTGTCCGGTACAGCCTCATTCACCCGTTTTGAAAAATAAACTGCAAAAGGGCGCTCCCCGGAAAATTCCTGCTTTTTAAACCGTGCAGACTCCTCTGCATGATCCATATAGTTAATTCCCAGACAGATAATATCCTGCTCCGGCACAGGAATCGGCGCCAGCAGCCTCACATCCTCTAACCGGACTGCACCGCGGAAACGATAAGGATCCAGACCGGCACTATATTCCAGCAGCTGCTTTTCTGATTCGCACATCTGCTTTACTGCCTCCAGCATCGTCGGATACTCCACCCCAATGGAATCCATCGGATATACCCACTCTCCATCTGCGCTGATAATTCCTATTTTCACCTTTTGCTCTACCTGATACGTTACCAGTTTCATGTCTGCTCCCCTTCCCATTTTTCTCATGCTGCTTATTCTGGAAAGTTCTTTGCTTCTGTTTTCCATTCAGCATTTTCTTGATTATACATCCCTGGAAAAATGGTTGCAAGCAGATTTCTTATTGGTATTTAAAGAAAACCATTCTCTCCGAAATTACATTTTTAAAGTTATCGTGTCCTTATTTTGTATCCACCTGTTTCAGAAAAGCAGCATCTACTAAACTAGCTGAATCCTTATCCAGATATAAACTCCATGCAGAATGCTCCCGAAGCTTTGTTGCCGGAATCTGATTTGTAATCTCCGGTGTCTCAAGGGTCATCCTAATTGCCTGAGCTTTCCGCTTTCCAGGTACAACCGAAAGAATCACACGACTCTGCATCATTTGAAATACTGTCATAGTGATCGCTTTAGCGGGAACCTCATCGATTGTCGCAAACCACCCCTCTCCCATCTGCTGTTTTTTACACCGCTCCTCCAATTCAACCACCTTATATGCTTCCTTTGTATCAAAATCTGCTGGCGGATCATTAAAAGCAATATGCCCATTCTCACCAATTCCAATAAGCGCCACATCAATCGGGGCTTTGCGTACCTCCTCCGTCAGTTCCTGAATATTTTTTTCTACATCTCCTTCTCCATTAACAAAATGGTATGCCTTGGGATGAACTTTATCAATAAATCTTTCTTTTAAGTATTTTCTAAAGCTAGCATTATGAGTTGCTGGCATTCCCACATATTCATCTAAATGAAACATCACCACATGATCCCATGGAAGATCTTTCGTTACTAGCGCGTCAAACATTTCAAACTGAGATGCTCCTGTAGACAGAAGCAAACGGCACTCTCCACGCTCCTCCACTGCCCGTTTGATTTCTTTCGCCGTATCTTCCGCAGCTCTTCTTCCCATCAGTTCCGCTGTTTCATCAACATAAATTTTCATTCTTACTACCCCTTTCCAAATTTTCATAAAATATACCAAATCTTGACTTTTTTTGCTTGTTTTGATACCATTAAATTAATATTTTCAGATCGATCAGGTGATTCTCTATGGAAAAAAAAAATAAAACAGCTCTTATAAAATCTGCAACTATCAATGATGTTGCAAAGCTTTCTGGCGCTTCCATCGCCACAGTTTCCCGAGTACTGAACGGAAGCAATTATCCTGTTAGTGAACAAATGCGTAAACGTGTTACCGATGCTGCCCGTGAACTGCAGTATTCCCCAAATTTACTGGGACATATGCTAAAATCCAAAACAAATAAATGCCTAGGAATTATCATTCCCTCTTTCCAGAATCCATTTTTCATTCAGCTAGTCATGGGAATTGAGAATGCTGCGAAATCTCAGGGATATACTTCCTTTGTTTTCAGTTCTCAGCGCGATGACTGCACAGAGCAAATGCTTATTTCCCAATTACTGCAGATGAGAATTTCCGGACTGTTACTCTCCGCCACGGATCATAATCCAGAGGCCTTAAACTCCTTTCTGAATACTGGTGCCAGTGCTGCAGTATTCGAAGCAGACTATCCCATCGATCCCCGTGCCATTGATGCTACCAGCAATATGAATGAAAATAGTTATATCGCTACCTGTCATCTTCTGGAATCTGGCCATCGAAATATTGCCCTGCTGACAACTCCTTTGACGAAATATAATCGTTTGATGGTCAGCAAAGGCTACCATCAAGCTATGGAACAGTATCAGATTCCTATGGAACATCAGGATATCTTTGAATCCTCCTCTGAACGTGAACTGGATGATGCACTCTTTGAGTTTGAGGCTGGAAAAGAACTGGCCGAACGTCTCCTTCAGTCATCCAGATCCTATACTGGTATTGTTGCTGTCAATGATCTGGTTGCCTGGGGAATTATACATCAATTAGTGCAAAAAGGGATCCGTGTTCCTGAGGACATTTCTGTCATTGGTATCGATGATATTCCTCAGGGAGTTATGATTAGTCCTTCCTTAACATCTATCAGCCAGGATAGCTATCAGCACGGATATGAAGTCTGTCTCTGCCTGATAAAACGTCTGGAGTCTGGAGTTATTGTAAAAAATGAACGGTGTTACCGTAAACCAAACCTGATCATCCGCGAATCTACCAGAGCTCTTTCTTAAAACTTACCAGTTTCTTTTTTCACCTACTAACCTGTATGGGCGGACTTACTCGGTTATTTACTCCGCCCTGCAGGTATTTTATCCGGCCAGTTTGCTACACATACATATGTCAATGGCTCATCACTCGTTCCTTCAATGATATGTTCCACATTCCTCGGTATATAAACTATGCTGTCTTTTTGCACCAAATGCTTCTCTCCATCCAGCCATACAATTCCTTCTCCAGTAAGAATCACATAGATTTCTTCTTCATCTGGATGACTAGCCGGCTTTGTTACCTGTCCATTTTCTACTTGTACACAATTAACAGCAATCGTTTCACACTCTTCTGGAAAAAAAATCAAACCATCCTCATTTTTCAAACCACTGAATGCTGTTCTTGAAAGATTCATTTGCACGCCCCTCTCTACTCTATCGAAAGCTGTTCAGCTGCCCTGGGATCCAGATATAACCTTGCGCCTTTTTTGGTTCTAAGAACAGATGCCGGACAACTGCAGTCCACCTTTCCTGTAAGCATATTTTTCACTGCCTCTGCCTTATTGCTGGTAGGAACTACACAAAACATAGCCTTAGCCTGTAGCAGCCCCGGTATCGTCACTGTAAGCGCTTTTTCTGGTACTTCTTCAAATGTCTCAAAGCATCCGTCATTCACCTGCTGTTGACGACATTTTACATCCAATGTAACTGTTTTCACAAAATGTGTGTCACAAAAATTCGCTTCACCTGGATCGTTGAATGCCAAATGTCCATTCTCGCCCACACCTAAAATGCACACATCTAAAGGATGTTCCTGGAGAATTCCCTCATATCTGTCTGCCTCTTTCTGAGGCTCTGAGTCAGAATCAATATAAAATACCTGTTTAAAAGGAACCTTATCAAAAATCCGTTTTCTCAGATAATTTCCAAACTTCTGAGGCGCCTCATTTGAAAGGCCTAGGTATTCATCCATATGAAAGGCATTGATTCTTCCCCAATCAATGTCCGGATCACTAACTAGTTCTGCCAAAACATCATCCTGAGATGGTGCTGCTGCAAACATAACATTTAGTTCTTCTTTTTCCTGCAGAAGTATTTTTATCATGGATGCTGCATCCTGACCAGAGAGCCGCCCCATCTCTTCCCTGCTGTCAGCCATATATACCTGTAATTCATCTATCTTCTTATATCTCACTTTTTAATCACTCTCCATTATTCACTTAGCCGTACATCAAATTCGGCAAAAACAGAACTACATCCGGGAAAAATACTAAAATTGCAAATACTAATAAGATTGCCACAAAAAATGGCCAACTAGCTTTCACATACTCTTCTACCGGACAGTTCAGAATACCACATACTATGTAACAGGCAGTCCCAACAGGCGGTGTCATTACACCAACCGTCAGTAATGTTGCCATCATAACACCGAAATGCACAGGGTCAACGCCTGCCGCCTCAACAATAGGAAGAAAAATCGGTGTAAGAAGCAAAGTATTTACATCACTATCCAGGAACATTCCCATAACAAACAGCAGAACCAAAATCAAAAGTTGCAGCAGATAAGGATTGCTGGTAACCCCTAACACAGCTTTACTGATAGTAACCGGAACTTTCTCCATTGTAATAGCATAGGAAAAAATACCTGACAGGCAGACAATTAGAAGAATTACTCCCGTATCTAAACAAGCATTTTTTAAGGATGCCCGAAACTTCTGCCAGGTTAATTCTTTATAAACAAACTTTCCAACAACAATAGCATATACTACAGCAAAGGCTCCTGCCTCTGATGGAGTAAATAATCCCATACGAATCCCCACCAGCAGAATTACCGGAAATAATAAAGCCGGAAACGATTCCTTCAATATTTTCGCAATCTCTCCTTTCTGTAATTCCTGTGTATACACTGCGGGAGGATCGTATTTATGCTTTCTTGCTGTAATTGTTACTGTAATCATAAGTGCTACAGCCATCAGAGCACCAGGAACAATTCCAGCCATGAATAAACGCCCGATTGACACACCACCTACATATCCAAACAAAATCAACCCTAAACTAGGCGGAATTGTAGCTGTAACTAGTGCCGATAAACAGGTTACTGCTGTTGTATATCCTTTCGGGTAACCTTTTTTCACCATATCCAGCCCTAAAATTCGTGCTTCCATAGATGCATCTGCACAAGCAGATCCTGAAATTCCTCCCATCATGGTACTGAGCAAAATATTGATCTGCGCCATTCCACCCCACATTTTCCGTGTTGCAATCTGAGCCAGCTTCAATAAATATTTTGTAATACCAGTCTCATTCATCAGGTTCCCAGCAAAAATAAAGAATGGAACTGCTAAAAAGCTGTATGACTGAGTTTGTGCCACAACTCTCTGTACCGCAACAGAAAATGGAACTGTCCCCTCTGTGATAAAATACGCCACTCCAGCAATCCCTACAACAAACGCGATTGGGACATTTAAAATTAGCAGTACAACAAATGCAATTAATACTACACTCATACCGTTTCCTCCCTCTTAACAGGCTCGTTCTTACCCATAAGAATCTTCACCTGAAGAATCATTTCCATTATGATCGTAATCGACATTAGCATTGATGCAAAAGGAAGACTTGCTGTCGCCCAAGAATAACTGATTCCGACAGTCTGGAAAGAACGTTTGTAGTTTGACAGGCACAATTCTATACCGTATTTTACAAAGGAAATAAGTACCAGCAAAATCAAAAAATCTGTTGCTAAACGGATAGCTGCCTGCGCCTTCTCTGGCAGCTTTCTTGTCAACAAATCAACACCCAAAACCCTTCCATGCCTTAATGCCATATCTGCTCCTAAAAATGCCAGCCAAGACAAAAAGAACTGGGATATCTCCACTGTCCAGGAAATCGGATGAGACACACATCTGGCAATTGCTGTTATAAAGGCTAATGCAACAATAATACAGAGAATGGCGCCACATATCAGCTCTTCAATGTTGCAAAAAGCGTCATATATCTTTTTCATGGATGCCTCCTAATTTTATATATAAAATCAGAGTGTGCCCAGCAACAAAACCAGGCACACTAAAACTAATCTGTTACTTCAGTCCAGCCTCTGTAAGAATCTGATCTCGAAGCTCTTTATAACCGAGTTTCTCATAAACAGGCTCTACAGCTTCCTTAAATGGCGCTGTATCTACTTCATGAATGGTCATTCCTTCCGCTTCCATCTGTTTCTCACAGTCAAGTTCCATCTCTGCACAAATTTTCTGATACTCCGTACCATTTTCACGGAAAGTATCAACGAGAAGATTCTGATAGTCTTCTGACAAAGAATCAAAATAAATGGTTCCGGTGGCAGGAACTCCTAACAACATAAAATGTCCGGTTTTATTGATATAAGAACATACCTCATATAAACGGCTTGCATAAGTAGAGGTACTCTGATTTTCACAGCCATCAATTGCCTTCTGCTCAATTCCAGAATAAATTTCACTCTGTGACATCGCTGTTCCTACTGCCCCCATAGCTGTTACAGATTCAATACACAGATCACTTCCCATAGTTCGTATCTTTAATCCATTTAAATCTGCCGGAACATTCACCTCTTTATTACATACAAAATGTCTTGCCCCTCCATACCAGTTGGATGTCAGAACCTTTACCCCATACTCTTCAAAGCCCTTCTCCCATGCTTTTACCATATCCGTTCCGGTAATTGCATCAATCTTGGTACAGTCTTCCATAATATATGGCATCTGAAGAATACCATACTCCGGAATGTAGTCTGCCAGGCGTCCAGGATCTGTGATGGTCAGTACCGGTGTACCTTGAATTGCCTGTTCCAAAATATCATCTGTGTCACCCAAAGCTGCATTCGTATAAACTTCAATATTAAACTTTCCGTCCGTTGCTGCCTCAATAACCTCTTCACATGCATAGAGCTGCAAACTTTCTACATCCGTATCTGGCTGAGTATTTGCCAGCGACAAAGTTGTTTCCTCTCCTTCTAAGACAGTACCCGATTCTCCTTTGTCTTCTTTTTCCTCTGCTGTCACCTCGGCCTCTGTAACAGTCTCTGTAACAGTCTCTGCTACAGTTGCCTTTGCCTCTTCTTTCCCTCCTGAACAGCCTGTAACTGTTGTTGCTACTGCCATAACAGTGAGTACACCTACTTGTTTTAAGATGTTCTTTTTCATAAATGCTACCTCCATTTATTTATTTTTTTATATCATGCAGGCTTCTTCCCCTGCAAAATATTCAACACTTTTTCGTTAAAATACAGCATCTACTGTACGAAGAATTTCTTCTACTGTAGAGGTATAAGTTGTAAATGAAGCACTGCCATTAATCACAACCGCACACCGTCTATCCGAAACAGGAATCACTTCTACCACATCCTCTGTTCCATCTCTTCTCACAAAATACAATGTTAGAAGTCTTTCATTCTCCAACTTCCATCCGGATTCAATTGGTTCAGCTGGCGGGAACATCGTCAGTGTTCGAAAAAGTTTAATAGTTTCTTCCTGTCCCAGCTCTATCTGATTGCAAATACTCCTTAAAGCATCTCCCTGACCCTGAATAACCACCTCTCCCCGAAGTCCCTGTGCAATAACAGTAACCATTTCCATATCTGCTGCACTGGCACTATAAAGAGACGTTTCCAATAATTCCATAGGAGAACAATGAAGAATCTTCTCTGCCTGTCCACCTTCCACCAAAATAACCTGTCCGTTTTCAGGATTTGCACAATAATATGCATGAATATCTGACTCATTTTGAGCTGCAAACAAAAGCCTCCTGCTCTCATTTTCTACGTTCAAAATTACCTCATATATCTCATCCTCGTTGTATTTACCAAAAATTTCCTCATAATCGTCACTCACAAACTCCAGTTTTTCTATTCCAGCCAAAGGTGCTAACAGTTTTTCTGTCACTGTTCTCCAATTCAAAGCTGCTTCAACAGGCTCCGTTAAAAAAAACTGTACTTTTCCATTTTTGTTTTCTCCCTGAACATTCCACTTTTCTCTACCATGGTGCATCGTGAATTCTCTAACATCTCCCAGATGATCTGCAGACAAATCCGGCAATACATCTACTTCCCTAAAATCATTAAGAGAATACATCATCATGCGGGAAGGCAACTCACCAATCAGAAATAAGGAATCATCTCCCTCTTTGCGAAGATAATACATATCCTGGAATGGTGTTTTATCTCCTAAAAATAATCGAATTTTACTTCCGTCTATCAAAAACAAAACCAGTTCTGCTTTTTCTTCTGCTTCCCCCAGACCATATTGATTCCAGTCAGTCACGGAACTAAATGCTTTTTCTGCCTTTAAATGAGCCATTTGATAAAGAAAAGCTTTTCTATCAGAAGTCGAAAAAATCACTTCAGATGGTGCGTCCAGGATCTCTATTTCTCCATCCTGAACCATCAATGCCACGCTGCCTTTCTCATTTATTAAAGCAGCTCCAGCCACCTTTTTCATATGAAAATCTGTAACCATCAACGGAGCCGTTTCCATTGTTCCAGAAGACTTTGACGGAATCATGCATAAAATCATAATTAGCGTTATCAGAATTCCTGCTGCCATAAAAAATGCCATTAACGTCTTTCGTTTTTTCATTCTACAGATATCTCCTGTGAAACGATATTCCAACTCCCATAGCCAAAATTCCCACTGGAAGAACAACCAGCATCAGAACTGCCCATTTTCTTCGCTCAGCAGCTACTACTGGTAAAAGTTCATGTCCCATTTCTTTTGGAGGAATATTGATCATTGTGCCGTCTTCTGTACACCATGCTGCTGCCTGAATCAAAAAATCACGATTAGCCAGTTTTTCTGATGACAACAGATCATCTCCATAAATATTTTTACTTCCACACACAAAAAGCTTCCCTACCGCTTCGTTTCCATCTTGTACCGTCACCCGTCTTTCTGATGACAGTACCAAAGCAAACGGACCTTTTTCTCCCAGCCGCTCAGTTACTGCCTTCGCAGAAGTTCTTAATACCCGTGATGTTTCTGTGGTTCCCTGTTTCTCATAGACCTGTTTCAGTGCCACGCAAGACGGAGTTATCACATAATATCTGTTATTGCTGAAAAACTGATTGATTTCATGAGGTACATATGTGGCCGCAACATTCAGACGACTTCCAGATACATATAAATCTGGCTCCTCTACCAGCTCATCTGTAGGGGAAATTCCCCAGTCCTCCAGAAATTCCCTAAGATTTGTCATTCCGCTGCTTCCCGGCTCCCAGAACAGCATCACACTTTTTCCATTTTCCAAATATTTTTCTACAGCATAAATTTCTTCTGAACTGAAATCTCTTTTTGGAGAACAAATAACCAGAAGTTCTGTACTTTTATCAATCCCTTGAATTGACAGTTCTGTGTAAGCTGTCTGATAATGATTTTGTGAAAAAATATCCATCAGCCCCATTGATGGTTCTTCTCCATGTCCGTCAGTAAACAATACTTTTTTCTTTTCTTTATTGACCACCTTATGAATCCCTGACGTAATTTCTTGCTCTGCATATAACTTTTCCACCTGTGACTGAGAATTGTCTAACTGATACAAATCCATTAGTTTTAACTGCTGATATCTCCCATTCGATTCAATAATCAAATCATTCAATTCTATTGAACAGCCTTTATCCTCGTACAATCTTACAAGTTTTGGTTCACGATAAGGATCACAATAACGTACTGTAATATTACGGCTTTTCTGAGGATATCCGGCTAATAAATTCTTAGGCAACAGCGGATATTCCGTTTCTTCGTTAAATACAGTAATCGTAACCTGCTCGTTTAAATCAGATAAAATTTTCTCTGTTTCAGATGACAAGGTATAAAGCTTATTTTCCGTTAAATCTAACTTCCAACCAAATTTTTCCGTTAATAAAATGGAGAGCACCCCTGTTAAAAAAAAGAGTACTAGAAACGCCGCTACTGCTAAACCTGTGTGCCAATTCTTCTTTTCCATATACATATCCTTTATTTCCATCTGCGACTTTCTAAAGTCATATATGTCAGTCCAATCATTAACACTGTCATACTGGCAAAATAACTCACTGTAGAAAATTTAAAAATCCCAGATGATAATTCCCTAAAATGTGATTGAAATGATAAATATTCCAAAAACTTTGCCAGCCAAAAATTATGTACGTAATATTTCATATAGTCTATCAGCCAGAAAAAAATCATGAGCAAATAGCTAACAATTGCTGCTACTACTTGACTTTCTGTTATTGCTGATGCAAATAATCCGATAGAAAGGAAAGCTCCGCCAGCGAGGCACAGCCCCACAAGGCAACCTGTCAACTCCAGCGGCTGAAAACTTCCATAATAAGCCAAAATAAAAGCTGCAATTAACACAGGAATACTTCCAATCACAAAGATCTGATAGGCCGCAAAAAATTTACCCAAAATAATTTTATATATGGAAATCGGAGAGGTAAACAGCAACTGATCTGTTCGCATTTTTCTCTCCTCTGCAAACAACCTCATAGTCAGAATTGGAATCAAAACCATTAGGGTAGAATATACTGAGCCAAACAGAACCGCAATGTTCCCATTCATCGCCATAAGATTTCCCATTACAAAATAATATCCAATTAATCCACCATAAGAAGCCAAAAAAACAGCTCCTATCACAGATACCACATATTGACGTAATTCTTTTTTCCAAACTGCAACCATCTTTATCCGACCTCCGTTTCGTACCTTTGATCCTTCGTCAGATTAAAGTAAACGTTTTCTAAATCTAGAAGAATAGGCCCAAACTGGATCAAATGAGAGCCGGTTTTTGCCATGATATCCATTACCAATGCAACCGGTTCTTTCTCTTCTGTCTCAAATTCCGCACGAAAAGTCCCTTTCTCATTTCCTTCGTCCATTTTTTTTATAAAAATAGCCTCCTCTAGTGCTGCCTTTTGAAATTCTCTAGGACTGCCTGTAGCAATTATATAAAAATGATTTGGAGCGCTGAACCGACGTTGCAAATCAAATGGCGTATCATTTGCCACCAGCTTCCCATTACTCATCACCATAATTCGATTACAAACTGCTGATACTTCCGTCAATACATGGGAACTCAAAAGAATAGATTGTTTTTTAGCTGCCTCTCTCAAAATATCCCGCATCTCTGCATTCTGATAAGGATCCAATCCGGAAGATGGTTCATCCAGAATCAGTAATGGAGGTTCTCCCAGAAAGGCCTGTGCCAATCCAATTCTCTGTCGATATCCCTTTGACAAATTTCTAAGAAGGCGCCCTCCCACATTTTTCAAATCCGCCTGTTTACACGCCTGCCTAATCGCATCCTTTCGATTTTTAATTCCTTTTAAATCACAGGCAAACGAAAGCTGTTCTTCTACTGTCATCTCTGGATAAAGAGGAGGTATCTCTGGAAGATATCCGATCTTCTTCCGCACAGAGTTCGCACATTCTACAGAATTCTCGCCGTCCACAAACACGCTTCCTTCACTGGCTGCTAAATATCCTGTAATAATATTCATAGTTGTTGATTTTCCGCAGCCATTATGCCCAATCAAACCCACAATTTCACCTGTTTCCACATGAAAACTGATATCCTCTATTGCCGTGGATTTTCCATACCGTTTTGTCAATCCGCATACTTTCAACATTCCTAAGTCGTCCCTTTTCATCCACAATATTGTTCATTATGTCCAATAGAAAACGTTTTCTGTTTTATTTATATCACAATTATATGATATTGTCAAATATAAAACTGTCTATTTTAAAAATATGGCATATATTTTTTCATTTTATGCCATATTTTTAATACAATTATGCCAATGCCTCCCAACTCATCTTTCCGGCCTGAATGATAACTGTAGGAATCACAGCCAGAATGATAACGCTTATCAGCTGCCGGAGACTCAAATCAGCCACTGCAAACAGTACCTGAAGTCCCGGAAGGAACAAAACAGCCGCTAAAAGCAGAACTCCTGTCTCAAAGGCCAAAATGCTCCACAGGTTTCCTCGAAAGCCCAGCTTCGCAATGGAATGTTCACTTCTGCAGTTAAATCCATGAAATAGACGAGCCAAGGTCAGGACTGCAAAAGCCATAGTGCTGGCAATTCCTGCGCCTCCCGTTTCCAGTCCCAAATGAAAGGCCGTCATGGTACAAAGAGCAATCAGACCTCCCTGCAGCAGAATCTTCAGCAAAAATTCCCTGGTCAAAATCCCCTCCTTCGGATCCCTGGGCGGCTTTCTGAGCAGCCCGTCTTCCTGAGGCTCCATGCCAATGGCAATAGCCGGAAGAGAATCTGTCAGCAGGTTAATAAACAAAAGATGCACAGGTGCAAAAGGCATAGGCAGATCGAACAGGGATGTATACAGAACACTGAAAATCCCTGCCATGTTTCCGGAAAGAAGGAACTGAACCGCATGGCGGATATTCCGGTAAACATTCCGCCCATTGGCTACTGCCTTGATAATCGTGGCAAAATTGTCATCTGTCAGAATCATAGCGGCTGCATCCTTAGAAACCTCTGTCCCTGTAATTCCCATAGCAACCCCAATATCTGCTTTTTTTAAAGCCGGCGCATCATTGACTCCGTCTCCTGTCATGGCAACAATACTGCCTTTTCTCTGCCATGCATCTACAATTCTGATTTTATGCTCTGGAGAAACTCTTGCATAGACGGAAATATTTTCCAATTTTTCATCCAGCTCTTTCTCCTTCATCGTATCCAGCTCCGGTCCGGTAAGAGCTAGATCCCCTTCCTCCATAATACCAATTTTTCCGGCAATAGCCATAGCTGTAATCTTGTGATCTCCTGTAATCATAACCGGACGGATTCCAGCTCTTCGGGCGCTGAGCACTGCCGGGCGGGATTCTATTCTGGGAGGATCCATCATGGCTGCCATTCCCAAAAAAATATATTCGTTCTCCGATTCCAGACTGCAGCACTCCATCTCCTCCATCGGACGGTATGCCACAGCCAGAACCCGCAGCCCTTTTTCTGACCATGTCCTATTCTGTTCCTGCAGTCTCTGTCTCCATGCCGGAGTTATGGGAATCTCCCCATTCTTTGTAAGCATCTGTCCAGTTCGATCAAGAATCACATCCATGGCCCCTTTTGTAAACAGAACTTTCTGTCCGTCACATATGTGAACGGTACTCATCAGCTTTCGGTCAGAATCAAAGGGCAGCTCTTCCAGTCTCGGCATTTCCCGGCGCAGCGCCCCGCTGTCTGCTCCGGCCCGGACTGCCATTTCCAGAAGAGCAATCTCTGTGGGATCTCCAATTCCCTCTTCCCCCTGAAGCTGCGCATCGTTTGTCAGTGTAAAACCATATACCAGATAACGTCCAACCTTCTGGTACATGGAAATCTGCCCCGGCGCCATTACCACGCCGTCTGCAAAAACCTCTTCTACTGTCATTTTATTCTGTGTCAGAGTTCCTGTTTTATCAGAACAGATCACAGACACGCATCCCAGGCTCTCCACTGCCTTTAAATCCTTGATAATGGCATTTTCCCGAGCCATCCGCTGTGTTCCCATAGCCTGAACAATCGTTACAATAGAGCCCAGTGCCTCAGGAATTGCCGCCACAGCCAGTGCTACTGCAAACATCAGCGAATCCAGCACCGGCATTTTCCGGTACAGGCTTAATGCAAATACCAGGGCGCAGATTCCCATAATAACAGCTGCCAGATGGCCGCTGAAACGATCCAGGCTAATCTGAAGCGGTGTTTTTTTCTCACCTGTGGCATTCATAAGAGCTGCAATTTTTCCGATCTCCGTATGCATTCCTGTTGCAGTTGCCACCATGACTGCCCGCCCCTGAATAATCAACGATCCTGAAAAAATCATGTTGGACTGATCGCCCAAAGGAACCGCCCCTTCTGTATTCATCGGTTCCGCCTGCTTTTCTACAGCCAGGGATTCTCCCGTCAGGGAGCTTTCATTGACCTGAAGATTATGACACTCTAAAAGACGTCCGTCTGCCACAGCCAGATCCCCTGCCTCCAGCGCTATCAAATCTCCCGGAACTACCTGCGAAGACAGAATTTCCAGGGTCAGTCCATCCCGTATCACCCGTGCTGACGGCGAAGACAGGGATTTCAGACTGTCCAGGGATTTTTGCGCCTTCTCATGCTGTACCGTTCCCAGAACTGCATTCATCAATATCACTGCAAAAATAACCACTGCGCTTTCTATATTGTCAGACACCATAGAAATCCCTGCTGCAGCAATCAGGATAATAACCAAAAGATCCTGGAACTGCTCCAAAAATACCTGCCAGGCCTTTTTTCCGGCCCCTTCCTGCAGAACATTTTCTCCGGCCTGCCTTCGTACCTCTTCGGCCTGCTGCTGTGTCAGACCTCTTTGACTGCTGCCCATATCCTTCAGCACATTTTCCGCTGATTCTCGATACCACGCTTTCATCTTGTCTCTCCTTTGCTTATTTTAAGGTATGAGGCATTCCCTGTTTCTAGGACTGCTTTTCAGCGTTTTTATTTCATAGGGCGTAATTTTCTGTAACAAGAAAGAAGCTCGCGAGCGAGCTTCTCCGCCTGCGGCGGGTCGCTTCTGCGACAAAATTCTCTTCCGCTGCATGGCGATCTTCGCGGAGCGTTTTTATGTCATAGGACGCACTTTCCTATGACGATTTGGGTGTCAAAAGGTCATTTTAAGAAGGAATGACGCATGAGAAAAATATGAATCCCAAAAAACTGTGCTTATTAGAATAGCAAGTGGGAGAAATACAGCAAAAAAATATCTATTTTCACCCTACATGCCCATGCACTTTATTGAGGGAAAGCGTGTTTTTACTAAAATTACCCTTTTGACACCCTAATCCTATGACATAAAAAAGAGACTCTCCACACATGAAATAATTTCATGCATGGAAAGTCTCGTTACCGTTTTATTGTCAAACTACTCAGTTGGTTCCAATGGACATAGTTTCCGGCAAAGTACTTCCTCCGTCTATCACAATCTGGGAACCGGTCAGATAGCTGGACTCGTCGCTTCCCAGAAATGCAAACAGCTCTCCCACTTCTATGGGCTTTGCAAGACGGCCCATCGGTACCCCTGCCGCAATATCGGCAATAGCTGCCTCCGGATTTTCCGGATTGGATTCCATCGCCATCTTTTCTACCATCGGTGTCCGCGCGTATCCCAGCTGAGAGCAGTTTACCCGGATATTCCGTCCTGCATACTCTACTGCCAGACATTTGGTCAATCCCACCAGCGCAGCCTTTGTCATTGCATAAGCCGCCTCTCCAGCGTCTGCCACAATATCTCCAGTTACAGAGGATGCGATTACAATACTGCCGCCCCCCTGTTTCAGCATATAGGGAATAACAGCCTTGCAGGTGTTCCACACACCTTTGATATTCACATCAATATGAAAATCCCTGGTAGCATCATCCATCTCTTCAAAGGGTGCCAGACGGCATACTCCAGCATTGCAGCAGGCAATGTGAAGCGCCCCAAAAGTCTCAACCGCCTTTGCCGCAGCCGCATCCATCTGCGCACGATCCGCAACATTAGCAACTGCCGTAATAATCTCTGCGCCATATTCTCTGCGCAGCTTCTCAGCAGTTTCCTCAACAGCGGGCGACAGATCAACCAGAATCATTTTTGCGCCATACTTTGCATAAGCAGAAGCAATGCCTTCTCCAAGGCCTGCTGCAGCGCCGGTAATCAGTGCAACTTTTCCATCCAATTTAGCCATCGTATCTGCTCCTTTTCTGATATATTCTGACGGAAGCTTCTTCGTATCTGCCTCAGCGGATCCGCTCCGGGAAGCCTACCTTTTTCTGAACCTTGCGCAGAGTCTTATTGGAGAAGTACTGTGCCTTCTCTGCATTATTCTTAATCACGCTGTCCAGATAATCTTTATTCTTTGAAAGGTCTGCAAACCGATCCTGCAGCGGCTTCAGTACATCTACAACAGACTCACCTACTGCCATCTTAAAATCGCCGTAGCCCTTTCCGTCAAATTCCTTCTCCACATCTGCCGGTGTCTTTCCGGTACATGCACAGTAAATATCAATCAGGTTTCTGATTCCCGGCTGCTCCTCACAGTAGCGCACGCAGGCCTCGGAATCAGTCACTGCCCGTTTAAATTTGCGGATAATCGTATCCGGATCATCCATCAGATAAATGCTTCCGTTAGGATTTTCATCAGATTTGGACATCTTCTTTGCAGGATCCTGAAGACTCATGATCTTCGCTCCAACCTTGCCGATATATGCCTCCGGAACAGTGAATACATCCCCGTAAACTCCGTTGAATCTCTGAGCAATGTCCCTTGTCAGCTCCAGATGCTGCATCTGATCAATTCCAACAGGAACCACGTCGGCCTGGTACAGCAGAATATCCGCAGCCATCAAAACCGGATAGGTAAACAGACCTGCATTAATGTTGTCTGCATGCTTGGCTGCCTTGTCCTTAAACTGGGTCATACGATTTAATTCACCCATATAGGTAAAGCAGTTCAGAATCCAGGCCAGCTCAGCATGGCCGGATACATGAGACTGGTAATAAATACAGTTTTTCTCCGGATCCAGACCAGCTGCAATATACAGGGTCAGCAGATTTCTTGCGCGTCTGCGCAGCTCTGCCGGATCCTGGCGCACCGTAATAGAATGCATATCTACTACGCTGTAAAAGGTTTCATATTCATCAGCAATGGTAACCCAGTTTTTCAGGGCCCCCAGGTAGTTTCCAAGAGTCAGGTTTCCGGTAGCCTGCATACCACTGAATAATACTTTCTTTCCATTTAACATAACATTCTTCTCCTGTCGCTTCGTAATCATGAAATCAGTGTAGCACCACGGCTTTCAAATGTCAATTTTTCAGCAGGGCCTCTTCCCACTCTTTCTCCTTAAATCCTACCAGAATTCGATCCTCTGTTACCACCAGAGGGCGCTTTACCAGCATTCCATCCTGGGCCAAAAGTCCGATCTTTTCTTCGTCACTCATATCTGCCAGCCGATCCTTCAGCCCCAGTTCCCGATACTTCATTCCACTGGTATTAAAAAATTTCCGGATTTCCAGACCGGAACGTCCGATCCACTCCCTAAGCTCCTCTGCCGTGGGATTCTCTTCTGCAATGTGACGATCTATAAACGCGATTTCATGAGCATTCAACCATTTTTTTGCTTTCTGGCAGGTACTGCATGACGGATATTCGATAAACAGCATTCTCTTCTCCTTTACCTTCCAATTCTGCCTTTTATTGTAATTTCCTTTTATTTTACAAAATCCTCCCGCATCGGAGTGAAAACATCCAGAAGAACCGTATCCTCCAGAACCTGAATTCCATGAACCGCGTCTGGTTTTACATAGTAAGTATCACCTGTCTGCAGTTCTTTATCCTCACAGCCCTCCTCCTGATAAATCAGGCGTCCAGACACGATATAACCAATCTGCTCGTGCGGATGGGAATGCTTTGCACCGACAGCCCCCTTCTGGAACTGAAGCTCCACTGTCATCAGACTCTTGCTGTAAGATAAAATCTTTCTGGTTACTCCTCCGCCCAGATCTGTTGCCTCTACGTTTTTATTTTCTGTAAACATTATTAAATTCCTCCTTAATCCCATCCAGTGTATATTCAGTCTGTATCACGGATTTTAATTTCTGCTATTATACCATTTTCGCAGATATTTTTCTACCCATAACAGCCCCAGAAAGAAAAGTCCGCCCAGAAAGAAAATACCTCCGATTCCTACTGCAATCAGCAGAAAACGCGTTGCCTTTTTCCAGAAGGAAAGGAGCCTTCCCTGTATAGTTTCCGCCCCTTCCCAGGAATCCTCTCTCTGTCCTCTCAAACCAGCTTCCTGCACATTTGGCTTCTGTTCCTCGCTTTCCTGCAATTCCTCTGTTTCTGCCATCCTCTGATAGGTTCCCCTGTATGTAACCAGATAATCCCGTACCAGACGCCGCCCTGTTCCGATTCCGTCACGGCAGAGCGTTCCGTCCTGTCCCAGATAGGTTCCGCCCTGCCATTGAAAATCCAGGATCTCGTAGGCATCTGAAGAAAGTCCCAGCTGTCGAAGCAGCTCAGACTCACAGCCCTCCAGCTTTGGTTTTTCTTCCTGAAAAGGTACCAGAAACTCTCCCAGGCGGTAATAATCGGAATGATAGCGGTGGAAGGTAACAGGAAAAGAAAAATCTTCCAGCCATCGCTCTCCTGTAACCCTCTGTTCTGCTGCGCGGCACAAGACTGTCTCTGCCCCCTGCGCTGTCTTTACCTGAACTTCTATGGTTTCCGGAAAATCCATCCCCTCCTCCAGCTGCGTATATTCCAGCTTTTTTTCGATGGTTTCCTTCCCACCTTCCTGTATTTCTGCCCGAACAGTCAGACAGCCTACAATCATCATCTGAATCAAAACCAGCCCCACCCAAATCATGATCTGAATACAGCTTGTCCGCATTTTTTCATCATATTGCTTTTCTCTCCAAAAAATCTTCATTCCCTCTCCTTTTCCGGCCGCAAAAATCCATTGGAATTTTCCCTGCAGCAAGATCAGAGCTTGTCATACCCCATTTTGCCGCATGGCATTCTTACAGGCCTTTTCTGAAATTGTTTCCTGATGCAGCTGTCTAAAACGGAACTCTGTCCTGAGCTGCTGTTTTTTATGGGATTCTTCCGGATCAAGAACAGATCCGTAGTTCAAAATTCTTACAGAAACTTTTGATAGATTATTTCGATTTTTCTTTTGTATGAAAGCAAACTGCCGGCTTTCGATTTTTCTTTCCGGGATGGCTTCTGAAGCGGCAGACATATCCTGTCTGCAGAGACTGTGCTGAGGCAAAGAATTCGCAGAGCGCCCATCTCCTCCTCAGCGCAGGTTATCCTTTTTATGCCCCGTAAACGAAATGAAACAGCTGGCTGAATTCCTGATAAGCAGTTGTATCCTCCAGCTCCTTCAGTCCCTCCAGCATTCCGGCCATATACCACTGATGGCACTCCCGACGTTTTTCATTAAAGCGCTGCCACACATGTTCTCCTTCTGCCATATAATCCCGGGCAGTGCTTCGCATATTGCTCAGCTTGTCTCCAAGCACAAGAATCTTTTCTTCTCTGGAGGCTGTTTTTAAATGTTCAATCGCCGCCTGCTTGCGCTCTCTCCAGGAAAGGGATTTATCCTCCGTCTCAGCAGAAACCAGAGCCAAAACCCGGCCTCCAAATTCTTCCTCCAGCTGCTCTGCCGTCACTGCGGTATCCTCCAGGACATCATGGAGATAAGCCGCAGCAATCACTTCCTCATCCTCCGTCATCTGAGCCACAATCACAGCTGCCTCCATGGGATGATAAATATAAGGAATCCGGCTTCCCTTCCGGACTGCTCCCTCGTGTGCCTTTGCCGCAAACTCTGCTGCCTTCCGTATCATATCTGTTCCTTTCACAAAGTCTGCAGTCAGCTGCAGACTACCGTTCTCTTCCTGATTTCATCATACCATAACCATCTCCTTCTGAAAAGGTCTCTTCGCCAAAACCGCCGAAAAAACCAATGGCAGATGCAGAAAAGTAAGAAAATGTTCACTTGTAAATCCCCGGCTTTTCTGCTATGCTTATGGACAGAAAATATTGTATGCAAAGGAGCTGTCATGGAACATTATCATCAGTCATCTTACCGGCGATCCGGCAGACACAAGCAGAAGCCTGCCAGCGAGTGGCCGCATATTCTGCTGTTTTACATATTGCCATTTCTTGTATTTAACGCCATAGTCTTTTACCTTGTGACAGCCAAGCCCAAATTTGAGCTGACTGTAGAAGATACCAGCGATTATCAAACTACCACTGCCACCCTTACCATGAAGTCCTGGCTTCCCACCAAATCCATTGTCATGGAGCTGGATGGTGAAAATTTGGAACTGACAAAAGGCAAAAAGCGGACATATACCACCACCCTTCACAGAAATGGTTCTCTCCAGGCTATTGTTACCAATTTTAACGGAATGCCTGAGGACAATATCAAATATGTGAATATTCTGGATGACACGCCTCCCACCTTTTCTGCCTCTCATGTAGAAGACGGCGTACTGACCGTAACTCTGACTGACAGTCAGGCCGGTATTAATTATGATTCCGTTTATGCGCTGAATTCCACAGGCGAACGTGTTCTTCCTCTGGTTGCAAACCGGGATCTGAATACCTTTTCCTTTACTATGGATTCTGCCGGACTTCGTATTTTCGTACAGGATATGGCTGGCAATGAGGCGCAGGGTTCCTTTACCTCTCACAAAGAAAACGGCAGCGAGGTTCTCGACAGCACACCAGAGCAGGAGGCAGAAGAAGGCAGTGAGGAAACCACTTCTGCTGCCGCTGAAGCCACACAGGCCGCTTCTGAAAGCAGTAAAAAGGAAAGCTCATCTACAGAAGAATCTACATCAAAAGCAAAAATTACCATCCAGTAAATCCTGCATTTGGTCAGGCTTTACCTTCCGGTGCAGATGCTGTTTCTGACAGTCTCTGCACCTTTTTCTGTCTTAGGCTCCATTCTCCTATGACAGAAAACAGCTTCTTCAAAATTCAAATTTTTTGTAACTGTTACAATTTTTTCCATGCAGCCCCGTTTTTTTAACATTTTATTCGTATTCTATAGGAAAAGGGAGATTTTGCCTATGAATCAAGAACACCAGATCGTCCGCCAGGTTCAGAAGGCCCAGGGTGACAGCCGTGCTGCTGACCAGCTGATTCGCCAGTACCTTCCATTTATCAAATCAGAAACTGCCCGCTTTCTGAAACGCCCGCCGGATGAAAACCAGGATGAACTGAATATTGCCATGTTTGCCTTCTATGAATCCATTCTCTCTTATCGGACAGAAAAGGGAGCATTCTTTACGCTGGCTTCCACTGCTATTCGAAACCGGCTGATTGATTATGCCCGAAAAGAACAGCGTCATAAATCCCTTCTCTCTCTGGATCTGCCATCCTCTCAGGATGACAGCCGCTCCCTTGGGGAACAGCTTCCAGATCGTTCTGACAAAATGAACGAGGTTCTTCAGATAACAGCGGCCCGCACAGAAATCGAAGAATTTTCTCATCAACTGGAATCCTTTGGGCTTACACTGTCTGACATTGCTGATAACTGCCCCAGACAGGAACGAACCATGGATGCCTGCATGAAGGTGCTGGATTATGCGAAATCCCATCCTCAGCTTTTGGTCCAGATGATTCACAGCAAAAAACTGCCTTTGGCTCAGCTGGCTGCCGGTTCCGGCACAGAGCGAAAAACCCTGGAACGGCACCGGAAATATCTCGTTGCCATTCTTCTGGCCTACACCAATGGTTTTGAAATCATCCGAGGACATCTGCAGTTTATGAAACGAAAGGAGAAACCGCTATGACTTATCTTGTAATGGAATGCCATCCCGGATACGCTGTAGTTTTGGATCAGACAGGACGATTTCTGAAGGTTGCCAATCTGAATTATCAGGTCGGGGAAACGGTATCCTTCGTTATAGAATGTGCTGCTGAGGAGGAGCCCATCACAATAAAATCCCTGCGCAGACGCCGAATGCTTCTCTCCGCTGCCTCTCTGGCTGCATGCTTCTTCCTGGCTGTTCTGGGAACCTGGCATGTCTGCCTGACCCCCTATGGAGCTGTCCGAATTCAAATCAATCCCGATTTGAAACTGACCGTCAACCGGCTTGACTATGTTATTTCTGCAGATGGTCTCAATGATGATGGTCTGCGGCTTCTTGACGGCTACCAGTTTCGAGGACAAAAACTGGAACAGGCTTCTGGCGAGCTGGCAGACAGAGCCATGGAAATGGGTTATCTGAAGGAAGGCGGACAGATTTTTCTGACTCTGGAATCCTCTCATGAAAACTGGATAGCCAAAACAGAGGAGCGCCTTCTGACCGAACTGGAAAGTCATCTGAATGATACGATAGCTGTCACTGCATCCGAAGCACCTGCATCCGCAGAGCCCCTCCCCACAGGTTCACTTTCCGATGTTCCTGTCCCCCCCAGCGCTCCTGACGATACGCCTCTCTCCGGAATCTCCAAATTTCAGGAGACAGATGAGGAGGACGATGATTCTGAAGACGAAGGCAACGAGGACGCTCTTAATGAGGATGACGAAGACGACAGCGAGGACACGTCCGAAGGGACGGACGATGACAGGGAGGATGCAGCAGACAGGCAAGATGATGACAGCGAGCGGGATACCGATAACAATGACCTAGACGAACACAGCCCGCGGCTGGATACAGACGATGATGCTGAGCATACAGATGATCACAATGATAATGACAAGGATGAGCATGATAGCGACGACAGCAGTGATAAGGACAGCAATGAGCATGACACCGACGACAGCAGTGATGAAGACGGCAATGAGCACGACACCGACGACAGCAGTGATGAGGACAGCAATGAGCAGGACAGCAACGACAGTAGTGATGAGGACAGCAATGATAACGATGATGACTGAGTCTTTCTCCCTGCCGAATTGATTTCGGCAGGGATTTTCTGTTTTATAAGTCCCCTTATCTGCAAATGAAAATGGCTTAATAAATCTCAGCAATTATGACCTTTTCGCTGCAAAAGCACCCTGCTGCAGGCGGAGTCACCCGCAAATAAGTTTTTTGCATCCAAACAGCACTTCCTGATTTTATTCTGAAATTTTAAAACTTAGTCTGGTATCAATCTGACGAACTGCCAAAGATTTCTTTCAATCAAAGACTCTCTTCTGAAGATGAATTCAGAATATCATATTTTATCATCTGCCGCAAGCCATGAACAGTAAAAAAATTTTCAAATTTTTTTCTCTAACCCCGGTTTTCCATTTTCTCTTCCGTATCCTATCTTTGAAAACAATAAAAATAACATATATTTCTGAAAGGAGATGCTCTTTATGAAAAAAAATTTAGTTTCCAGTATGTTATCTGCTGCCATGGTTCTTTCTCTGGCTGCTTCTATGACCAGCCACGCATCTGTATCCGCACTTCTGAAACAGGATGCTTCCGTTGTTACGGATAAAACTGTCAAAACCGGAACCCTTCTAATCAGCGTTAATCCTGAAATCAAAATGGATTACAACTATAAGGGACGCGTTCTGAAGCTGAGTGGCATGAACGAAAGCGGACGCGCCGTTGTCCGTGATATGAAAAATTATCAGTATGATCCCTGCGATGAAGTTATGGAAGATCTGATCCGGGAAATTTACGAGGATGGACATTTTGATACACAAAAGAATCATCCTGCAAAAAACCTTCTTATTAAGCTGGAAGCAGGTTCTAAGACTCCCGACAGTCAGTTTCTGGAAGATGTGGCAGACAGCGCCCGTTATACTTTAAAGGACTGCGGACTCAAATCCAGCACCGTTACAGTAAATACCTCTGATCTGGATAATAAAGGACGCATTGGCATTCAGAAAGCCCGTGAACTTGCTCTTGCCCATGCCGGTCTGAAAGATGCCGTTTTCAGCGAAGGCGAATACGATCTGGATGACGGCATTTATGAGCTGGAATTCACTGCCGGCGGAATCGAATACGAATACGAAGTCAACGCTTTCACCGGAAAAATCACAGCAGCTGACCGGGAGCGCAACGATGACTGGGATGCCTGGAATGATGACGATCGTTATGATGACGACCATGACGATGATGACCGCTTCGACGACGATCGCTTCGATGACGACCATGACGATGATGACCGTTTTGACGACGATCGCTTCGATGACGACCGCTTCGATGATGACCACGACGATGATGACCATGACGATGATGACCGCTTCGATGACGACCACAACGATGATGACCGCGATGACGATTAATACCTGATTCGCGTTATCATAAATTTTTCGGCACACCTTGCTGATAGCTTTGATTGAACTGTTACGAATGTGCCGGACGCACTCACAGAGGCAGATTTATTCTTCCGTAAGTGCTCGTTCCGCAGAGCGTTTTTATTTCACAGGACATAATCTCCTATGAAAAGAGAAAGGACCTGACAGACATCCCCCCTGTCAGGCCTTTCTTCTTTACAAAAAACCGCTATTCTTCCTTATCACATCGTCCATACGTCTGTGCCATATCCCGGCACCGTTTAAGAAGATCCTCTGTAAAATCCTCCTCAGTCATACGCCACCGCCAGTTTTTACCCAAGGTAGACGGCTCATTAATTCTGGCCCAGCCGCCAAGTCCCAGATAATCCTGAACAGGAATCACAGCAATCCGCGCTGCGCTCTGAAGAGCCAAACGAATATAATCCCAGTGAATCTCTCCCTGAGGAGTCCTCTCATTTCCCAGATACCGAACTGCGAAAGCTTTTGCTGCCGGATCCAAAGTTCTGTACCACTCCTGGAGAGTTGTGTTGTCGTGGGTTCCTGTATAAACGACACAATTTGCCGGGTATTTATGAGGCAAATAAGCGCTGTCTTCCGACTCGTCAAAGGCAAATTCCAACACCTTCATTCCAGGATAACCGGTTTTCTCTACCAGCTTTAACACAGACGGCGTCAAAAATCCCAGATCCTCAGCAATAATATCGGGATTTCCAAATTTCTTTTTCAGAACCCGGAACAAATCATATCCCGGCCCTTTTTCCCAATGGCCGAATTCTGCTGTTTGATCTCCTGCTGGAATCGAATAATATTCATCAAATCCCCGGAAATGATCCACCCGAACAACATCATAAAGTCCAAAACTGTATTCCATCCGCTTCATCCACCAACGGTACTTTGTCTTTTTGTGATAATCCCAGCGATACAGAGGATTGCCCCAAAGCTGTCCTGTAGCCGAAAATGCATCTGGCGGACATCCTGCCACAGCAGACGGGCGCCGTTCCTGGTCAAACTGAAACAGTTCAGGATGCGCCCAGCTGTCTGCCCCATCAAAGGCCACATAAATAGGAATATCTCCAATAATCCTGATTCCCTGGCTGTTGGCATACTGCTTCAGCCGCTTCCACTGCTTCTGAAATACATACTGTAAAAAGGCATAAAATAAAATTTCATTTTGCAGCTTTTCCCGATAACGGCGAACTGCGCTTTCCTTTCTCAGGCGGATACCCTCATCCCATTCACTCCAGCTTTTTCCTCCAAATTCATTTTTCACTGCCATATAAAAGCAGTATTCCAGCGTCTCTTCAGAAAGCTTTTTTGAAAAAATATGTTCCATCTGCTTTTCATCATATCCGGCCTGAAACTGGCGCTCTCTCCACCGTTCAAATGCCCTGCGCAGTACAGGGAAACGGTTCCGGTACAGCTTCTCATAATCAATATCCCTGGGATTGTCCCCAAAATCCGCCTGGTCACATTCCTCCCTGGTCAGCAGCCCTTTTTGAATCAAGTCCTCCAGATCAATCAGATAGGGATTGCCTGCAAACGCACTGAAGGACTGATAGGGAGAATCCCCATACCCGGTAGGCCCCAGCGGCAGAATCTGCCAATACTGCTGCCCAGCCTCCTTCAGCTGATCCACAAAATGATAGGCCTCTCTGGAAAAGCATCCAATCCCGTACCTTGACGGAAGAGCGCTGACCGGCAAAAGCATTCCGCATTCCCGTTTCATTCTGTTCTTTTTCATATTCATCCTCCTCCTGAAATTTGCCCTTAAATTGTAACAGTTCAGCCTTGCATCTTCTTGCCCGCTGTTACCTTAAATTCTTTTCGCCCGTTTTTCAAATCCGCGGAACCTCCACAGAAATACAGCCATACGGAAAATCCAGTCAATAAACATTCCACACCATACTCCCATAATTCCAAAACCGAAGCCCCGTACAAACAAATACGCAAAGCCGATCCGGAACACCCACATGGAAAATACGGAAACCATCATCGTAAACCGCGCATCCATACCAGCCCGCAGCGTATTGGGAAGCGCAAACGCCGGAGGCCACACTGTCATTGCAAAGCAGTGAACCAGTATCAGCTCTTCAGCCATGCCCGCTGCCTCCGGGGACAGATGATAAAAGCCCACAATCCCCCCGCGGCCCAGAGCCATTGCCGTACACACAGCCAGCAGAATACCGTAGTTTACAGCCAAAAGCTTTTTTGTATACGTTTTTGCCTGCTTCACCTCTCCGGCGCCCACACACTGTCCTACAATAGTGATCAGCCCCAGTCCCAGAGCATTTCCGGCAAGATACTGCAAAGTCACCAGATTATTTGCTACTGCAAAGCCTGCAATAGAAGCCGTTCCCAAGGTGGAAACCAGACTCTGCAGCATCAGCTTTCCAAACTGAAACATTCCGTTTTCCAGACCGCTGGGAATTCCCACAGTCAGAATACTCCGAATCATATCCTTTTCCGGACGCAGCTGAGAAATACCGGTAATCCGAATCACATTGTCCGGATGACGCACCAGAATCATCATCAGAACTGCCGCTGTTATTCGAGAAATCAACGTGGGAATGGCAACGCCCTCTACCCCCATATGAAGACCATAGATACAAACAGCATTTCCTGCAACATTTATCCCATTCATAATCATAGATGCCATCATCGACACCCTGGAATTTCCCATAGAACGAAACAGCGCCGCGCAGGAATTATACAAAGCCAAAAATGGATAGGACAGAGCGGTCAGCCAAAAATATGTGGCTGCATTATCCATAACCGCCGCCTCTGCCTGACCAAATATCAGATAAAGCAGACGCCTGTTTCCAATTAACGCCACCGCTGTAAACAGAAATGACACGCCTGCTGTAATTAATACCAGCTGTCCCGCAGCCCGACATGCCATGTCTGACCTGTGCTTGCCGATATACTGGGAACACACTACGGCGCCTCCGGTTGCCAGGGCTGCCAGCAGCTGAATAATCAGCAGACTGACTGAGTCCACCAGAGCAACTCCGGATACAGCAGCTTCTCCTACAGCAGCTACCATCATGACATCTACCATTCCGACTAATACCGCCAGAATCTGCTCCACAATCAGCGGGCCCAGAAGCCGAAACAGGTCTTTTCTGGAAAAAATCATTCTTCTCACCTCAAAATTGTAACAGTTCAGCCATGCAGCCTTTTCAAAACCTCCTATGTCGGGTATACTACAACCATCAACACCAGAAAAAGGAGGTATTTTGCATGAACCCAATGAAACTTCTTCAACTGAAATCAGCCTGGGATCGGGTAAAAGCCAATCATCCCAAATTCCCGAAATATCTGTCTGCTGTCCGTCAGAAGGCGATCCGGGAAGGCACTGTAATCGAGTTTAAAGTAACCACTCCCGAAGGCGAAGAGCTCTCCGCCAATCTCCGGCTGAAGGAAGACGATATTGCTCTGTTTCAGGAAATAACGGAGCTGTTTCAGTAACCCTTTCCTTAAAGCTCCCTGCCGCATTTCGGACAGAACTGGTAATCCTCTTCTGTCTCAAATCCGCAGGAAGCGCAGCGCTTTCTCCCGCTCTGGAGCATTGCCGGACTGTCTGGAATGATATTCTCCGGCAGAGAGGTTATCTCTCCTCTCTGAATTTTTCTTCCCAGCTCTGCATCCAGCTCCACTGAGGCATTGCAGCAGGTGGTTCGCACATAATAGCGGCGTCCCCATTTTAACACCGGAATAAAAAACAGACTCAGATATGAGTACACCATATACACTTCCAAATGTCCGTAACGGCCACAGCGTCCGCAGACAATCAGCTGATCAAAATTCAGCTTTTTCTGTCCCTGACTGACACCCATAATAAAAAACATGGCGTTTTCCCTTCTTTCGTTTCTTTTATCCCAAAACAATCAGCCGCGCCACAGCAACCGGATTATCCTCCGGGAATGCCTGCAGACACACCATAATATCCTGTACCAGCTTCCTCTCCACACCAAGAGCTCCTGCAATCTGATCTGCGGTATTTCCCTGCCCGGAAAGAGCCGTCACCTGACGTACCAGCTCTGCCATTTCCTCCAGACGGGCGCCTGTCTCAGCAGCTGTATTCAGCCCTGGAGCTTTCTCCTGTTTTCCGGAATCCTCTTCCAGAAAATCCTCCAGCTTCCATTTTTTTCCTTCCTCCTGGCTGTAAAAATCCTCTGAAAGCTCCCAATCCTGGGGAGTATTTGTCATCTTTTCCATTTGTCTTTCTTCTTTCTTCCTGTCGATTATTTTTCGTAATTTCTGCCAGCTCTCCCGCCGTCCTGAATAGTTACCAGTATTCTATTCTGCCGCCGTTATTTCTCCTGCTTCATTTACCTGCGCATGAACAGAAAGCCCCTGCAGCTCCTGATAAAATGCGGCTGTTTTTTCCGGATCCTTTTCCATCTGTGTATATCCTGCTGCGGATTTACAGGGCACAGCTGACAGCTTCACACCGTCCTTCCCAAGAGCTGCCTGAAGCAGCATCGTTCTTGGAATACTGCTTCCGAAAACAAAATTTCCAAGGCTGTATACAATCGGTTTTCCCTGATAATATTCAATTCCCTGAAGCACATGGGGATGGCTTCCAATTACCAGATCCGCTCCGGCATCAATATACTGCCGCCCCATAGTCTGCTGATATTCCTCCGGCGTAACCGCCTTTTCCTTTCCCCAGTGTACATAAACCACCACATAATCACAGACCTGCTTTGCTGCTGCAATATCCTTTAAAAGCATTCCGGGATCATATGTAATTGCAACTCCTGGCTTCTGCTCTCCTGCTGTCCAGTCATATACAGGAATAACCCGGGAGGAGCCCAAAAATCCTATGGTTTTTCCCTTCACCTCCACGGTTTCCAGCTGTCTTGCCCTGGCCATATTTTCACCAGCTCCAACATAACGGATTCCCGCCTCGTCCAAAGTCCTGCAGGTGTCCAGAAGCGCATCTGTTCCAAAATCCAGGCTGTGATTATTGGCCAGGGTCACCATATCAATCCCCATTTCCTGCAGCAAATGCACTCTCGAAGGAGGAAGACGAAAGGTAAACTGCTTATCCTCTGCCGCTGTTCCCCTGTCACTGAAGGGAAATTCCTGATTCACCATAAAATAATCCGAAGCCTGAATGACCTGGCGAAGCTCCTCATCCAAAACTCCGCCAATACCACCTGCTGTATCATAGGCATTCAGTACATGGCTGGAAAGAAATACATCTCCGGCAAAAAGCAGATTGATTTCCTCCTCCGGCACAGCTTCCTCCGAAGAATTCTCCAATTCCCCCTCTCCGTCAGAGCTTCCTGAACCGTCATTTTCCCCGGCCTCCTCTGCCCCGATAATCACAACCGGACTGTTCTCCTCCGCTCTCTCGGGCTGTTCTGAACCGTCTCCTGGAACATCCTGCCCAGAATTTTCCGGCGGCGAAGCCTGTCCTGACACGGACAGAGTCTCAGTCCCTGCAGCCCCCTGCAAAATCCGCTCCGGCTCTTCATTTCCATGAAGCAGCCAGAAAAGCAGCCCCAAAAAGAGTGCAAGCATTACCGCAAGAACAGCTGCAAGAATCGAAAACCCACCTCGTCTTTTTCTGTTCATAAATAAAATCCTTTCCTTTATACATTTCTGATGACATTGTATATCCGAAAACCATTCCTTGTCAATCTTCGCATCAGCTCTATAGAAGGTGCTTTACGCAGACTGGCTGCTCCGGAAAATTACATGCTCCGCCTGCATCGGTTCGCTTTTTCGGCAGAATCTCTTTCCGAAACATTCCTCTGTTCTCTGCATATGATTATAGTAACTCCATTTGAAAGGCTGTTTTTATGCCCTCATCTGTTACTCCCGCACTTGTGTTTTCCCAGCTTTTGAAAAATAATCAGCCCCAGGCAGCCGCCTGGGTTACAGGAAATACGAGCGCTCCGCAGTTAAGCGGACTCGTCAAATTTTACGATACCCCCTATGGAGGCGTTCTGATAGAATCCGAACTTTTCGGGCTTCCAAATATCCAGACTTCCGGTTCTTCTGATTTCTATGCCATGCACATTCATGAAAATGGAGACTGCTCTCAGTCTTTTACGAAAACCGGAGAACACTACAATCCCCAACACCGGCTTCACCCCTATCACGCCGGAGATCTTCTCCCTGTTTTGGGCAATCAGGGATATGCGTGGGAAGCCTTTTACGATAAACGCTTTTCCATTTCCGATATTCTTGGGCGTTCTGTTGTGATCCATTCTGAGAGCGACGATTTTTCCTCTCAGCCTTCCGGAAATTCTGGTAATAAGATTGGCTGCGGCATGATCCGCCGCGTTTAGCTCGGAATCCTTTTATGTACAATGGATGGTACAAATTGCCCTGAAGCTGTCTGTACCATCCATTTCAGATTTTGTTCCTGTGAATTCTGTTTTTGGCAAAAGGAACCTTCGTATTGATTTAGCCCTCCATCTGGCGTCCCAAAAATCCGGCAGCCGTTCCTGCCAGCTTCAGCTCTGCCTCTCCGAATTTTGCCCGGGCATCCCGCCCCAGCAGGGCAACCGCTCCAATGGCATCTCCTTCACAGATAATAGGCGCAATCACCTCCGCCGTAATTCCTTCCACCTCATCATCCGTCAGCGAAATAAACTGCTTTTCCCCTTTTCCGGCAACAATGGTTTCCCTGTCATCAATTGCCTGCTCCAGCTGTTTGCTGATATTTTTCTGAAGAATTTCTTTTCTGGGGCCGCCTGCAGCTGCAATCACCTGATCTCGATCCGTAATGCACACCATCATTCCTGTAGTCTGCGCCATGGATTCTGCATACTGTCCCGCAAAGGCAGTCAGCTCCACCATTGGCGAATATTTTTTCAGAATGATTTCTCCCTCCCGATCGGTAAAAATTTCCAGAGGTGTTCCTTCCTTCAGGCGAAGCGTGCGCCGAATCTCCTTTGGAATTACTACACGGCCCAGATCGTCTATTCTTCTTACAATTCCTGTAGCTTTCATATAAAAATTTCCTCCGTTTTACAAACTTCTTCGTAAACTGCTCATTTCTGTTAGTACTTGTAGTATCTGTAAAAGAGAAGGATTTTATTCACCTATCCACAGGAATACATCAACCTTCCCAATGCTACCGAAATACGTCTTCCGCCTCAAAATTTTTCTGTATTTTCTGTTTTCTGTGCCAGATCTCCGATTTTTTGAAGCAGTTCCCGGGCTGTTTCCATCATCGGCATACAGTCCTTATTTTTTCGTTTCCGATCTGTATACAGAAAATAGGGCTGCTCTGTCATCTGGAATCTCAAAGCGCCTTTGCATTCTTCTACCAGCGCCGGTATCCCATCTGTATTCAGTCTGGCCTTCTGATACATGGTCATGCGGATTTCCTGGCGGTTTATCTTCACCTCTGTTACATAAGCCCTGTGAGCCAGAGCCTTCAAAGCTGCTATTGCCAGCAAATTGTCTACAGACCTCGGAATATCGCCAAACCGATCCATCAGCTCATCCTGCATATCCAGATATTCTTCCTCATTTTCAATCCCGGAAATCCTCTTGTAAATATCCAGCTTCTGATATTCATTCTTAATATAAGATGCAGGAATATAGGCATCAATATCGCACTCTACTACGGATTCAAAGTCTTCCTCCTCATCCCGCTCTCCCTTCAGGGCTTTCACCGCCTGATTCAAAAGCTTACAATACAGATCATATCCCACTGCCTCCATATGACCATGCTGTTCTGCTCCCAGCACATTGCCTGCGCCGCGGATTTCCAGATCCCGCATGGCAATCTTAATTCCGGATCCCAGTTCTGTAAATTCCCGAATTGCCTGAAGACGCTTCTCTGCCTCTTCCTTCAGAAGCTTATCCCGTTTATACATCAAAAATGCATAGGAAACCCGGCTGGAACGGCCTACACGCCCCCTCAGCTGATACAGCTGAGACAGCCCCAGATGATCCGCGTCATGAATAATCATCGTGTTGGCATTGGGGATATCCAGTCCAGTTTCAATAATTGTTGTGGATACCAGTACATCAATATCCCCATTAATAAAATCAAACATAATCTTTTCCAGCTTATGCTCTGACATCTGCCCATGAGCAAAAACCACAGACGCATCCGGAACCAGCTCCTGAATATGGGCTGCGATCTCATCAATGTTTTTCACTCGGTTGTATACATAATACACCTGTCCATTTCTCGCCAGCTCCCGATTGATGGCTTCCCGCACCATTTCATCGTTATATTCCATAACATAAGTCTGTATCGGCGTTCTGTCCACCGGAGGCTCTTCCAGCACACTCATATCCCGAATTCCCACCAGGCTCATGTGAAGCGTTCTGGGAATCGGCGTTGCAGTCAGAGTCAGAACATCCACATTTTCCTTCAGCTGTTTGATTTTTTCCTTGTGAGCCACTCCAAACCGCTGTTCCTCGTCAATAATCAAAAGCCCCAGATCCTTAAACTTCACATCCTTTGACAGAACCCGATGAGTGCCGATAACAATATCGACCAGCCCCTTTTTCAGATCCTCAATGGTCTTTTTCATCTCTGCCGGCGTTCGGAAACGAGACATCAGATCAACTCTCACTGGAAAATCCTTCATCCTCTGTACGAAGGTATTGTAATGCTGCTGAGCCAGAATCGTTGTAGGAACCAGATATACTACCTGTTTCCCGTCCTGAATGGCCTTAAAGGCTGCCCGCAGGGCAATCTCCGTTTTTCCGTACCCTACATCGCCGCAAATCAGCCGATCCATAATCTTTCTGCTTTCCATGTCCCGCTTTGTGGCCTCAATCGCCTCCAGCTGATCATCGGTCTCCTCATAGGGAAACAGCTCCTCAAATTCCTTCTGCCAGACGGTATCCTTTTCATACGGAAAACCGCCCATCTCCTGTCTGGCTGCATACAGCTTCACCAGATCTCTCGCAATCTCCCGGACAGCGGTTTTCACCCTTGTCTTTGTCCGGTTCCACTGTTCTCCGCCCAGCTTATTTAATTTCGGCGCCTTGGCATCTGCTCCCGCATATTTCTGAATTCCGTCCAGACGGGTTGCCGGAAGATATAAATTGCCTCCATCTGCATATTCAATTTTCAGATAGTCCTTTACAACCTTATCCCTCTCGATTTTTTCAATTCCCCGGTAAACTCCCAGTCCGTGATCCTCGTGAACCACATAATCGCCCACAGACAGCTCGGAAAAGCTCTGAATCTTTTTCCCTTCATAAGAAGTCTTTTTTCTCTTCCGTTTCTTTTTCTCGATCCCGAACATGTCTCCTTCGGTAATCACCAGAAACTTAATCTGAGGATATTCAAAGCCCCTGTGCAGCTTGCCATAGGTTACGAGAATTTCTCCCGGCTGAACCTGCCGCGTTTCCTGATCCGGACAGAAGGCCCGAAGATCATATTCCCGAAGATCCCCTGCCAGACGGCTGGCTCTGGTTCGGGAGCCGGACAAAAGAATTACTCTGTATTTTTCCTTTTTCCACCGCTTCAAATCCTGAATCAGCATTTCAAAGCTGCTCTGGTAAGAATTCACATTTTTTACATTAATGCTGTATTTCTTTTCCACAGTCATTCCCGGAAGCTTCTGTTCCAGTCCAGTCAGATACACCGTATTCGGTCTCTGTGCCCGGGCCAGAATTTCCTTCACCGGATACAAAAGCTCGGTCTGTCCCGGAAGCAGATATCCCTTTTCCAGACGATGGGACATACTCTCCCGAAACTCTGTCTCCACAGCCTCTCCCTTTTCCCGCAGTCTTGGCGGCTCATCCAGAAAAATCATACTGGAATCCGGCTCAAAATAATTCAGAAAAGATACGGTTTCCCTTCCAAAATACGTAACACAGCTATCCAGTCCTGTGATTTTCCAGCCTTCCTCCATTCCCTCAGTCAGTTCCTTCACAATCGACTGGATCCGATGGGCCTCTTCTGTTTTCATGGCTTTTCTCAGTTTTTCCGAAAAAGCCTTTTCTTCTTTTCTAAGACGCTCCGCTCCCAAAAGAAGCTCTTTCTTCGTCAGTACCAGCTCTGTAGCCGGATAAATCAGAATCTCATCCAGCTGTTCAATGGAACGCTGACTTTCCAAATCAAAGGTACGGATAGAATCAATCTCCGTGTCCCACAGTTCAATCCGCACCGGAACCTCCTCTGTCAGAGGGAAAATATCCAGAATGCCGCCGCGAATGGAAAACTGCCCCATACCGTCTACCTGAGGCATTCGTTCATATCCCAGCTGCGTCAGCTTTTCCTTCCATTGTTCCAGATCCAGCTCCTGCCCCGGCTCTGCTCTGAGAACCTGATTTCTCAGCTGCTCCAGAGGAAACAAATGATCCATAAGTCCGTCCAGAGTCGTTACCACAACACCAGAGGGATCCTCCATCAAATGGCGCAGGGTTAAAAGCCTCTGCCGGGTCAGCAGATTTCCATGAATATCCGCACTGTAAAACAGAAGATCCTTGGCCGGATAAAGCCATACATCATCCCGGAAGCAGCAAAAATCATCATAAATCTCCCGCGCGCGCGCCTCATCATAAGTGACAACCAGCTTCCAGGGCATATCCGGCTCCGCCTCTGCCATCAGGTGAACCTTTTGCGAATCCATACAGCCGCTGACCTGTACCGGTCCCTTTTTCCGGGCAATATCCCGGCTCAGCTCTTCAAATTCTGCCAGCTCTATTAATGGGTTTGAAAATATCCTGCTCATTTTTGTACTCCCTGCTTTCCCCAGTCAAAATCTTCTACTCTGCCTTCTTCTTCGCATTAAAATGATTCATTGCCCGCTCTGCTCCATCAGTCATCATCATAACCGCAGCCTCTGCTGCCTCTCCAAAAGCCTCCTCCATCAGCTTCTGTTCTCCGGCTCCGAACCGGCTCAGCACATAATCTGCCAGATCCATGCGGGGCGGCTTGGCTCCTACCCCAACCTTAATCCGCGGAAAATCCTGGGTTCCCAGATTTGCAATAATATTCTTGATTCCATTGTGTCCGCCGGCGCTTCCCTTCAGACGAATCCGAAGCTGTCCCGGATCCAGGCTGATGTCATCGTAAATCACAATCATCTCCTCCGGCTCAATTTTATAATAATCCGCCGCTGCACGGATACTTTCTCCGCTTAAATTCATAAAGGTCTGAGGCTTTAAAAGAAGGACCTTCTGTCCCTCTATGACACCTCTGCCGCACAAAGCCTTGTGCTTTTTCTCACTGACATCAATCCGGTATCGATCTGCCAGCACATCTATCACCGAAAAGCCTACATTGTGTCTTGTTTTATCATATTCCTTTGTTGGATTTCCAAGTCCTGCTATTAAATACATCTTCTTTCCTTTCCATTTCATCCTGTACCACGCACCAAAAGCGCTAATTTTCTCTCCCCAGGGGGTATAGACACCGGGAAAGAAAACTAGCGCCAAACTGCTACGGGTTTTATTGTAACAGGTAGAAAATCTCTTGTAAAGGTCTGCTCTTCAGAAAGAATTTTAAATAGATTTCCTATAAAACAGGAAGATGCAGCCGCCCCCGAAAGAGCTGCTGCATCTTCTGATCTTACTTTTCCGAAAGTCCCTGCCTATTCGGCTGCTGCCTCCAGAGCAGTTGTCTCATATTTGTTCAGAATCATATCCTGAATCTTTTCACGGGTTTCAGAATTGATCGGATGTGCAATATCTCTATACTCCCCGTCTGCTGCCTTACGGCTTGGCATGGCGATGAAAAGTCCTTTTTCCCCTTCAATTACCTTGATATCATGAATGACAAATTCATTATCCAAGGTAATAGAAACAATCGCTTTCATCTTACCCTCTTTTTCAATCTTTCTTACTCTGACATCTGTTATCTGCATTTTTTCCAAGCCCCTTCCCTCTCGTAAACTGTACAACTGTCCAGTCCCCCTGTTCCGGGTCTTTCTGACTTCCCCGAACAATGCTTATGCAGGCTTGTCTGCCTTATTGTTTGCAGACCTCCCCTCCTGGAATAAGACTGAAACAGCTGCTATATCCCCCGCACCAGCGTTTCAGCCTGTGCCTATAATGTATAGCGTTCGTTTTTCTCAACTACAATCTTTATCTCATCCGGAGTGCCGATATATGTGGTGTTGGCGCGGATGGTATCGCGGCTCTCTACGATACAGTTTTCGATCACCGTATTGTCCCCGATGTAAACATCGTTGAGAATAATGGAATTTTTAATAACGCAGTTATTGCCTACATAGGCCTTCTTAAACAAAATTGAATTTTCCACGGTTCCGTTGATAATAGATCCGCTGGAAATCAGGCTGTTTTTCACTGTCGCGCCAGGATTGTACTTGGCCGGCGGCAGATCGTCTACCTTGGAATAAATGTCCGGATACTGCTTAAAGAAGTAGTTGCGCACATCTGGTTTCAGAAAATCCATATTGGTTTTGTAATAGGAATCTACAGATGCAATATTGCTCCAGTAAGAATCTATCTTGTATCCGTAAATGCGCTTCAGGTTTTTATAACGAACCAGAACATCCCGTACAAAGTCAACCCGATCCTCTGCAGCACAGCGCTCAATCAGCTCAATCAGCTGACGGCGGCGAATAACATAGATACCGCAGGAAACTGTATTGGAGGTTGCCACCATGGGCTTCTCTTCAAATTCTACAATACGGCCGTCATCGTTCAGCTTCAGCAGACCGAAGCGGGTCACATCCTCTTCCTCGCTCATATCCTTGCATACTACAGTAATGTCTGCTTTCTTCTCGATATGATATTCCAGAACCTTGTTGTAATCCATCTTATAGATACCATCGCCGGATGCAATCACAACATACGGCTCATGGCTGTTCTTTAAAAAGGTCAGGTTCTGGTACAGCGCATCAGCTGTACCCCGGTACCAGTCGCTGTTCTGCGCTGTAATGGTCGGGGTAAATACATACAGACCGCCCTGTTTTCTTCCGAAATCCCACCATTTGGAGGAGCTTAAATGCTCATTTAAGGAACGGGAATTGTACTGGGTAAATACAGCCACGTTCTGGATATGGGAATTGGTCATGTTGCTTAATACAAAATCAATGCTGCGGTAGCTTCCTGCAACCGGCATGGCGGATATTGCCCTTTTGTTCGATAACTCCCGCATTCTTTTACTGTTTCCGCCTGCTAATACTATACCAATCGCTCTCATCTTATGCCACCTGCCTTTATAATGGAATCGCCGCTTGCCAGTAATCCGTCAGGATAATCCTCCAAAACGGTAACGCCAGAAATCGCTGTATTCTTTCCAATCTTAACATTTTCCGGAATCACGCTGTGCTCTCCAATCGTTACCAGATCAAACTGATAAACCTTGGGATCATAGGTGCTGGGCGCATATTCACCTACGCCAAGCTCTGCGCCGGCTCCGATGGCAGTGTCCTCAGCTACGATGGCCTTGTCCACCTTCGCTCCTGCGCCTATTACGCTGTTGCGCATGACAATCGAATCCCTTACCACTGCGCCGGCCTCAATAGTAACGCCTGCGCCGATGACAGAGTTGTGGACCTCTCCGTAGATCTCTGTACCTTCTCCGATAATACTGCGTTCAATCACAGCCTCCGGTGCAATGTACTGAGGCGGAATAATATCGCTTCTTGTATAGATCTTCCAGTATTCCTCATATAAATTGAATTCCGGAATAATATCAATCAGCTCCATGTTAGCTTCCCAGTAGGAGCCCAGTGTTCCTACATCCTTCCAGTAGCCGTTGTACTCGTAAGCGAAAATACGCTCTCCCTTGCCATGGCAGTAAGGAATCACATGTTTTCCGAAGTCGCAGCCCGGTTCCTCAGACAGAGCAAGCAGAGCCTCCTTCAGAGCCGGCCAGCTGAATATGTAAATACCCATGGATGCCAGGTTGCTTCGCGGATTCGCCGGCTTCTCTTCAAACTCCGTAATCCGGTTGTGCTCATCTGTGATTACGATGCCGAATCTGCTGGCTTCCTCAATGGGCACCGGCATAGCTGCGATGGTTACGTCTGCATTGTTTGCCTTATGGTACTCCAGCATAACCTCGTAATCCATCTTGTAAATATGATCTCCTGACAGAATCAGCACATAGTCAGGATTGTAGGTTTCCATATATTCCAGATTCTGGAAAATGGCGTTGGCTGTTCCTGTATACCAGTCACTGCCTTTGCTCTTCTCATATGGCGGAAGAATCGTCACTCCGCCTACGTTGCGATCCAGATCCCACGGAATACCAATTCCGATATGGGTATTCAGACGCAACGGTTGATACTGTGTTAAAACTCCAACTGTATCTACTCCCGAATTGATACAGTTGCTCAGCGGGAAATCGATAATTCTGTACTTCCCCCCAAATGATACTGCCGGTTTGGCTACCTTCTGTGTTAATACTCCCAGACGGCTTCCCTGTCCCCCAGCCAAAAGCATGGCAATCATTTCCTTCTTTATCACGTTATCACCTCGCTGTAAGATTTTCTTGTGCTTTATATTATAGCATAGATTTGTAGAAAGGTGAATAAATTTTGAATTTATTATGAAGTTTTTTTGTACATTTTCCGACATTTCTCGCAGCTCTTTATTTTTTTCTATATTTGGTATCAACCTGCCGGCTTGACACAATATTTCGCCAGAAAGCGCAGAATTGGCACGTTTTCTTCTTTTTCCCCTTTTCTGTCTAATTAATGGGTTTCCTTCCAAGATCTTCGTTTCCCCTACTTGAATCAAATGCAAAAATACAGTATACTTCTGTATAGGTATGCCTGCAGATTAGGTTATTTTCAGGCAAAACAGGGCGCCCTTTGCTGGACGCTAGGAAAGATAAAGGAGAAGCATTATGGATTTAGTAACCGTAAGAGAACTGTATAAAAACAGAGAAGCTTACCTGGACAAGGAAATTTCCGTGGGCGGATGGGTCCGCAGCGTCCGGGATTCCAAAGCATTTGGATTTATTGTTGTCAGCGATGGGTCTTATTTTGACACCCTTCAGATTGTATACCATGACACCCTGACAAACTTTGATGAGATCTGCCGTCTGAATGTAGGCGCAGCCATTATTGTAAAGGGTACTCTGGTTGCCACACCTCAGGCCAAGCAGCCGTTTGAGATTCAGGCCTCTGAGGTTGTTGTAGAGGGCGCATCTGCTCCGGACTATCCCCTGCAGAAAAAGCGTCACACCCTGGAGTATCTGCGCACGATTACTCATCTGCGCCCCCGTACCAACACCTTCCAGGCTGTATTCCGTGTCCGCTCCCTGATTGCTTATGCAATCCACCAGTATTTCCAGGAGAAGGATTTTGTCTATGTTCATACTCCCCTGATTACAGGAAGCGACTGTGAAGGCGCCGGAGAGATGTTCCAGGTTACTACTATGGATTTAAAGAACATTCCCACAACCCAGGACGGAGCTGTTGATTTCTCTGAGGATTTCTTCGGCAAGCCTACCAACCTGACTGTAAGCGGCCAGTTAAACGGTGAGACCTATGCAATGGCCTTCCGCAACATTTATACCTTTGGCCCTACTTTCCGGGCAGAGAACTCCAACACCACCCGTCATGCAGCTGAGTTCTGGATGATCGAGCCGGAGATGGCCTTTGCTGATCTGGACGACAACATGGAGCTGGCTGAGGGTATGTTAAAATATATCATCCGCTATGTTTTAGAACATGCTCCGGAGGAAATGGCCTTTTTCAACAGCTTTATCGACAAAGGACTTCTGGATCGGTTAAATAACGTGCTGAATTCTGAATTCGGCCGCATCACCTACACAGAAGCGATTGAAATTCTGGAAAAGAACAACGATAAGTTTGATTATAAGGTTTCCTGGGGCTGTGATCTGCAGACAGAGCATGAGCGCTATCTGACAGAGCAGGTATTCAAAAAACCGGTATTTGTAACCGATTATCCCAAGGAAATCAAAGCCTTCTACATGAAACTGAATCCGGACGGAAAGACTGTTGCAGCTGTTGACTGTCTCGTTCCGGGCATCGGTGAAATCATCGGCGGCAGCCAGCGTGAGGATAATTATGAAAAGCTGCTGGCCCGCATGAACGAGCTGGGACTGAAGGAAGAGGATTACAAGTTCTATCTGGATCTGCGCAAATACGGCTCTACCCGTCACGCAGGCTTCGGACTGGGCTTTGAGCGCTGCGTTATGTACCTGACCGGTATGGGCAATATCCGCGATGTCATTCCCTTCCCGCGTACTGTAGGCAACTGCGAACTGTAAGTATCATAACTGGAACTGTTTTTAAAAACGGCATCTGTTTTCCGGATGCTTCTGCCCTGATCTCTCTGATTTTCTGGAGTATTCCGAAAGCAGTATTGCTGCAGAGGGCTGGAGATGCTTCGGAAACGGTGCCGTTTTTCTTCTATTTACAGATAACTATTCAGGACGGCGGGAGAAACTCCGATGCTTCTTGTTCGGATTTTCCGGACAAAAAGATAAGCCGTCCTGAACAGTTACATTTACAAAGCAAAGGAGATTTCTTTATGAAATTCATCCACACAGCTGATATTCACTGGGGAATGCATCCCGACAGCGATAAGCCCTGGAGCCGGGAACGGGCCCACGCCATCCATGATACTTTTGGTGAAATCATCCGCCAGGCAAAAATCCGGGATGTTGATTTTCTGTTTATTGCCGGCGATCTCTTCCACCGCCAGCCCTTGCTGCGGGATCTGAAGGAAGTCAATTATCTGTTTTCCACCATTCCCGGAGTCCAGGTGGTTATCATTGCCGGAAACCATGACCGAATTCGGAAAAATTCTGCTCTCATGAGCTTTCAGTGGTGTCCCAATGTAACCTTTCTTATGGATGAGGAGCTGAGCTCTGTGTATTTTGAAGAGCTCAATACCGAGGTGACCGGTTTTAGCTACCACACTGCCGAAATTACCGAATCCCGGCTGAACGGCATTCATGCGCCGGAAAATGGGCGAATTCAAATCCTTCTGGCCCACGGAGGCGATGCTGCCCATTTGCCTCTGGACAAGACCCAGCTAGCCAAATCCGGGTTTTCCTACACTGCCCTGGGACATATTCACAAGCCGGAAATCGCACCGGATCGGTCTTATGCCTGGTGCGGCTCCCCGGAGCCTCTGGACAAGACAGAAACTGGCCCCCATGGTATGATTGCAGGAGAAATCAGCCCTTCCACGCTTCAGGTAACCTCCCTGGAATTTGTTCCCCTGTGCCAGGCTCAGTATATTCCCCTTGTGGTTCATGTAACTCCGGCTACTACCAGCCGGGAGCTGAATGACCGTATGGCTCAGGAGATTCAGAAACGGGGCGCCGGACATATTTACCGGTTCCGGATTCGCGGAATGCGGGATCCTGATATTGTTTTCGATTTTGAACCGCTGATACGGCGGCTGCAGATCATTGAGGTCATCGACGAATCAGAGCCTCAGTATGATTTCAGCCGGCTTTTTGCAGAGCATCCCAGCGACATGATCGGCTTTTATATCCGGGCGCTTCAGCGGGAGGATTCCAGCCCTGTGGAAAAAAAGGCCCTGTATTACGGAATTGATGCATTGCTTAGAACAACGGATGAGAGGAGCTAGCCATGCGGTTATTGGATTTACATATTGACGGCTTTGGAAAATTTCACGACCGCACCGTCCGGTTTGAGGACGGCATGAATCTTGTATACGGAAAAAATGAGGCCGGGAAATCGACCCTCCATACCTTTATCCACTGTATGCTCTTTGGAATGGAGCGGGGACGGGGACGAGCTGCCAGAAATGATCTGTTTACCCGTTTTGAGCCCTGGCAGAATAAGGGCGCTTACGGCGGCTGGATTCGGCTGGAAAAAAACGGGATTATTTATCGAATTGAACGAAATTTTCAAAAAGATTTAAAGGTTCCGACAATTATAGATGAAACTGCCGGAAAGGAAGTGGAGCCTACCAAAAGCTTTCTGGATTTTCTTCTGTGCGGACTGACGGAAACCACCTACAACAATACCATCAGCATCGGACAGCTCAAAAGCGCCACCGACAGCGGTATGGTAACGGAGCTGCGCAATTATATTGCAAATATGAATACAACCGGCAGCATGGCCTTGAATATTACGAAAGCCACTGCCTACTTAAAAAACCGGCAGCGGGAATTTGAACGGCAGCTGACTCCGGATGCCGGAAAAAATTACACCTCGCTTCTGGGGGAGATTCGTTCCATCGAAAAAGAAATTGCTGCTCCAGAGTATGAAAATCAGCTCCAGTCCTATCAGGAGCTGCGTTCCCGCGTAAAAAGCCAGCTGGCACAGAAGCAGGAGGAGCGGGAAACCCTTCTTCAAAAAATTGCCAAGGGCCGCCAGGTATTAAGCGCAGCACAGTTTACAGATGAAGCCTCTATTATCAGTTACCGTGACAGCGCCAGAGCTTCCTACCAGGAATACGAAAATGCCAAGGCCGCCAGCGAGAAAAAAGGGACTCTCGTTCTTTCTGTCCTCTTCCTGCTTTTTGCTGTCCTTGCCGGACTGGGAATCGGCTTTCCCGGTACACTGGCCCGATTTGCTGCAGAGCTTCTTCCTGGCGCGACCCACGCGGTGGATCACTCTGCCTATCTGACTCTGTGCGCTATGATGGCTGTAATGTTTGTATCAGCCGGACTGTTTCTCATGTTTCGTTACAAAACCCGGAAAAAGGAAACAGCTATGGTAGGAAAGCTGCTTCAGGAGACCTTTTCCCGCCATCTGGGGGATTCTGCCATTTCTGCAGATGCCATGGCGGCCTTTGAGGCCCGTATGGAGGAATTTATCCGGTTAAGCCAGGTACTGGAGCGTTCCGAAAATTCTATAAAAGAACAGGCTGAGCAGATCACATCCCTTCAGCAGCAGGAGGTTTCCTGTGAAGAAAACATCAGCAAACAGCAGCGAACCCAGTGGGAGCTGGAAAAGAAGCTGGATCACCTGACGCACTGCAAGGATCAGGTAGAAGCTCTGAAACAGGTTCTGGAGGAAAACGAACGGATCCGAGAAGAAATTACTGCAATCGATCTGGCTCTGGAGACCATGACAGAGCTTTCCGGCACAATTCGTGACTCCTTTGGCCTGTACTTAAACAAAAGCGCCTCTCAGCTGGTAAACAGCATTACCGGAGGGATTTACAGCAGTATGAGCGTAGATGAAAATCTGAATATTTTCATGAATACTCCCACTCGCCTGGTTCCTGTAGAACAGGTTTCCAGTGGCACAATGGATCAGATTTACCTGGCCCTGCGGCTGGCTGCCGCCAGACTGCTCCAGGGCGACGGCGATCAGATGCCTCTGATTTTTGACGACAGCTTTGTACTATACGATGATGAGCGGCTGCGGACTGCTCTGAAATGGCTGTCTCAGTCCTGGCCCGGTCAGATTATTATCTTTACCTGCCACCAGAGAGAAGCACAAATGCTGACAGCCTGCCAGGTTCCGTATGGAATGGTGGAGATGTAAAGGTGAGGGAAGTTCTCAGGTTAAGGAACTGTTACTAGAAAGCAGGAGGTGAATGTTATCATACTCAGTCTTTTTGAGATCTATAAAAGATTTATCCAGTACTCATTTCATTTTTCCGGAAAAGCGAGCAGACAGGAATACTGGACCATTTTGGCCACTCATATATTTATTTCCTGGATATTCCTGACAATCATAAACCTTTCTGATTCAGGACATTGGATAACGGAAGTTTTTACAATCTATGTTTTTGCCACATGGATTCCAAAAATGAGTTTATCGATCAGACGTCTCCATGATACAGGGAAGTCAGGTTTGTGGTATTTGATATCCTTTCTTCCTCTATTGGGCCCGGTTATCCTTTTTATACTTTGCAGTAAAGATACAAAAAAAGAAGCTCGCCCGTGAGCTTCTCCGCCTGCGGCGGGTCGCTTCTGCGACAAAGCTCTCTGCCGCCGCATGGCGATCCTCGCGGAGCGTTTTTATGTCATAGGACGCACTTTCCTATGACATAAAATATGCAGGAACATTCAGGACAACGGGAAATCTGGTGGGAAAAGCGTACCAAGCTTGCTTGTAAGCGACTTTTTCCACCAGATTTCATATCAGAAGAATCCTCGCAGCTTCTTGTTAGAAGAAGTTACGCCGTCTTAAACAGCTACAAGATATATATTTAAAAATATGAGGCAAGCGCTTATCATGAAAAAATATACCATGGCGCTGTTTTTGCATTTTCTAAAGAATTTGGCGATTTCCGCACAATTTCCCACCCTGATTTTGCATTTTCAAGAGATTTTAGCGGTTCCTGCACAATTTCTCGACCTGTTTTTGCATTTTCTAAAAGATTTAGCGATTCCTGCACAATTTCCTACCCTGTTTTTGCATTTTCTAAAGGATTTAGCGATTTCTGCACAATCTCAAACCCTGTTTTTGCATTTTCGAAAGAAAGCAGCCTTTCCTGCACAATCTCTGGCGCTTTCCCATGAAATCCCCTCCTGCCGATATATCATAATCATGAATTTGAATCCTATGCAGGAAACGATAAAATTCCCGTAACTATTCCGGACGGCGGGAAATCTGGCAGAAAAATTCGTGTCAAGCTTACTTGTAAGCGGGATTTTCTGCCAGATCTCACATCGGAGGAATTTGCGATGCTTTTTGTTAAGCTTTTCCGGACAAGAAGATGCCCCGTCCTGAACCGTTACAACTTCCCCATATAACGAAAACAAGGTGCCGCAAAACACGGCAATCCTGCTGGATAACCCCGTTTTGCGACACCTTCAAATCATGCTCATTCTCTTCTAATGAGGGCATTTTGCATAAGAAACTTCCTTAATGAAATCTCCTCTTACAAAATATCCACATTTGCTGCATCGTTTTCCCTCATAATATTCTATTGTGCAGCCGCCATCGCTTTCTAATAGATGCTTAGAAAAAGTACCACTTTGAAATACATGGTTGCAAGCTGGATTAACCTGTTCCTGCAGCTGTACTTCATAAACCTCTCCTGTTTCTGTCACAAATTGGTATTGATACTGTAAATTTTCATTCACTTCCATTCCATCTTTTCCAACAACAAAAGAGAAACTTTCATTTCCTGAAAGATAATCCATTTTGTTATTCTCATCCGTATACAGTATCTGAATTCTCTGACCTGCCCATGCCGGAATACTGCTTAGAGCAGTCATAATACATACTGCCGCCACAGATGCATTTCTTCTCCACCTGCTTATTTTCTCTCTTTTCATAATACACCCCATCCTTTCCTTCATAAATAATCCCTGTTTTGAAAATGCACTGGCATAATCATTTTTCTCTTGTCTGTACGATATGGAAATCAGCAATTTTACATATTGAACCTTCATAGGATAATCCATTTCCTCTGATATTATCTCATCGCAGGAAAACTCCATACTTTTGTCTGCTGCCATTTTCATAAAATAAACGAATATATTAAACCAGTATAGTTTTTGGCAAATAAGACTAAGAAACTGAAAAAACACATCTCCTTTTTTTATATGTACCAATTCGTGAAGTAAGATCAATCTTAAAGCTTCATCGGAATATCCTTCTGGAAGAACTATCACCGGGCTCCAAATTCCCGTTGTATAAGCCATATCTGATTTGCTGCTCCAAAATAAAGACACAGATGCTTTTATATTCAATTTTTTTCGCTTCTCATCTAAAAAAATCTGCAAATTTTTATCCAAGCATGGATACATAGAATCATTCAGCCACTTTCGAAAGCTTCTATATTTCCTTACTTCATACGCTACTAATAAAATTGTAATTCCAAGCCATATGAAAAAGAAAAGAAAAATATTGTTAAAATTTCGATTTCCCTGAATAAAACCATCAGAAGCGATAACTACAAGAGGCGTCTCTTTTTCTATTGTAAAGCCCATCTCATGTATTTCAATAAAATATAACAATATTGCCTTAACCGACTCTATGGCAATAGGCCATGGCACAATAAACAGCAAAATACATATTTTCAACAAAATATCTTCTGCTCGAAAACTGAAAAAATTTTTAAATACCGTTTTGACCATCCAATATAAAACAAACAGGCAATTCCCAGATATCATCATTGACAAAATGATGTTCATATATATTCCTCTACCGATATTTTTCTAATTCATTCATCAAGCCTTCCATATCATTTTGATTTAAACCTTTATGCCCTGACAGTGCTACTACAAATTTTTTAAAAGAACCTCCAAACTCCTCCTTTAAAAATTCTCTGGCTTTTCCTGTTTGAAATTCTTCTTTCGTACATGTGTAAATATATTTGCGCCCATTCTGTACTGCTAATCCCTTTTTTATTAATCGCGATAAAAATGTATTGATTGTCTGGCGTTTCCACAGAATGCCTTCTTTTTCAAGTTCTGCGCCCAGTTCTGCTATGGTCATCCACTGAGCATATTTCCATAGAATATCCATAATCTTCTGTTCTGAATCTGTTAAAGAATAATTCATTTTTCTTCCCTCCTGCTTTATATTACTACATTATTGTAGTCATGTCAATTTATTTGTATGCTTTTCAAGAATTTCTTCGTAAAAAAATTGTTTATATTGACATTTTTCACAAATTATTGTATTATAAAAACGACTACAAAAAACAGTCATTTTAATAATAACTTATCTATTTCTTGCTTCCCCTAAATTTGTATTACTATTTTTTATGAATACGATTAATATTCAGTTACTAATTACAAGTATTTATTTTTGAAAGTGGGATGATTCCGATGTACTAAACTTCATAAATAACAATAACTTAAGATGAACTGACTATATTGAAGTTTTATAATACTAAAGAAAATCGCAACTGGAAAATATTTAATGCTGTATAATTTAAACAACGAAAAAGATTCATCTAAACGAACTATTTAGTTCCTAATTAGGAGATACGCTATGAAAAAGATTTTAGTTTTTATAACCACAACCATAATTTTACTTTCTTCTTTTGTTCCTTCTTTTGCTTCCGATGCATTAAAACAAAATACGGTTTATTCTCCCTTATTATATATCGGAGAAAAAACCGTAGAGGTAGATACATATGATGCTTTCCTCAAATATAGGCAAGATCCTCGATATAAATACACTTTTTTGATAAAGACACCTCCAGTTCAGCAACGAAGGGCTGATTATTGTCCTAGCTGTGGATTAAAGTATTACATCCTTACGAATTACGTAACTGAAGAAATTAGTGGATATTCTGTCGGATGTCCCTATAACCCTTTATCTCCTGATATTTTTTGGACTTATGCAAATTGGCATGATGAAGTATGTAATGCTTGTGGTTATAGAACAACTGTTAGAACTGCAGATACATATAAATCCCAATGCTTAAATCCTGAAGCTTATGACCAACAAATATTCGAAGTACGAAAAGAGTGGACTCTAGAAAATGGTCATGAAATCCATGAAGTATATGATTATTGGATTGATCCAGAAGGATTCTGGAATAAATCTAATATTATTTTCTCTAGGAATTAAAAAATTTATGAAACGAATAAAAAAATATACCATTATAATCGGGATTATCCTTCTCCTTTGTTGCGGATGCAAGAAAAAGGCTCTGCCTGCTCCAGAGTATCCGCTTTCCCTGGACGTTCTGAATACCATACTAAAGGAAGAAAGCCTGGAATGGATCGTAACAGAAACAGCTTCTGTACAGGACAAGCATTTTACCTATACATTAAGCGATTCGGAACAGAAAATGATTTGTCTCATATCCACAGCGAAAGGGAATAGAGATGGCCGCTTTCTTCAGATTGCCTTCTTGTCATCTCCTACCAATATCAGTACGGTTTTACCTTATGAGAATTGGGGAAGCGCAATTACACTTGCGCAGATGCTATATGGCAATTTCCAGAGCAAAACGCAGATTAATGACGCCCTAGCTGCCGCAGAAAATGATGAATTTACCATATATGATATTCAAAATCCACCTTCAGAATTATCCTGTAAAAAGTTTCAATGGAAAAAACGCTTCAATCAGACGAACTGTATCGTTACGTTTCTGCAGTTTCCAGAGGAAAACGACAGACTGTCTTTGGAGTCCATTGTTCTGTATGACTCTGATGAGTTTATGAAGCATGGGAGGGATACATCATGAAACACAAAAAATGTTACTGTCTATGTGGGATCATAATCACAGCTTCGGTTATCCTGGGTATCTGCCACCAATTGATACTGGAGCCGCTTCGTGCACGGACATTCCAGATCTCACCCTGGGAAATTCTTTTCATTGACTTTGCCCGACCGGCGTTTTGGATCTGTACTGGAATTATTGGAACTTTTGTAGTTTTCCAGAAACAAACCGTGCATCGTTTTCACAAAGTATTTCTTTGGTGCGGGATTGCTCTGGCAGCAGGCTGCTACGGACTCATCTTATGCTCCATCACGAGCTTGTCCGTTCTGGCAGCGCCTTCGAAGCTTCTTCCATGGCTTTTGAAAAGACCGGTTGTATTTCTTATTCCAGGCATACTGCTTGGACTTGGTCTCAGAGAAGGGGCTTAAAAAACATTCTCAAAAAACAGGATGTCGCAAAATGTCAATCTGAAAAATGTCTTCTTTCGCAAATGCTGTAAATGTTTATTTCGTCACTTTCTTTGTACAAAATAATCGAATTAAGATGCTTTTCTTTTATGTAAAATCAAGGACTTGCTCATTTATATATAGTTAAAATGAATAAAAAAGAGGGGAGGAGATTCCAATGCAGAAATTAACTATATTTTGAAAAACAAATGCATATATATACAAATATCAAAAATAAGGGAATGAAATGCATTGAATAAGCACAGGAGAATTGCAATTATACTGTTTCTCATAATGGCAGGATGTATATTATTATATGACGCTATTTTTTGGGGGTTAAATTTATTCCTGCCATTACAAAAAATCAGCTTATCAGAATCAATGATTGATTTAGTTCAAGTGAGAATTGTATTTCGTAATAAAGCAGAAAGTGCTGTACAAATTATAACTAATATCTTCATCATTGGAAATATCTATAATTATTTTGTGATATGCCATAAAGGATACATTGTTGGATTTCGTAATCTGTTGATTAGTGCAGGAATTGTAACTTTAATTTTCATTTCAATTACAATCCCATTTGCTCTATTTGATAGCGAGTTTGCAAACGATTATTTTTATCCATTATGGAAAGTTTTACCGATTCTATTGATTGTTTTGCCAATATTATGTTTTATTGAACTTTACAGGAGTAAGAAAAGTAAGGGGGTAAAAAATGAACTGTAAGAAAATATGGACTCAAGTTTCATTAATAACAATATTTGTATTGATATTTGGTATTTTTACATATGCGTCCGAACCACAGACAATGTCTGTCGAAGAAGCAAAAACATACTTACTAACATATAAAGAAGTGTGCATAAATGAGTTTGGGAAAGAATATACCATAGAATTTAATTTTAAATCAGATGAGGATTTAAATCGCGCAGCTATTTTTATTTCAAAAAACGGAGTAGATGTTTTCCATCAAGAATGTAACAATGAGATTAAAAAAATTGTTGCTAACGAAAAAAAATCACCTATTACAAGAACTACGACTCCACAAACTGTTCGCAAAACGGTTTCAGGAGATGGAAGACATACTGTGAACGCAGAAGCAAGTGGTTTGGCAAGTTTTGAACAAATTGGAACTCTTGAGTATATTGTTGAATTAGGTTATACCGTGGATGTATCTAATGGAAAATTTACAGGATTAACAAATATACATTTTGATATCCCATATATTGGAAATAGTGGTAGTTTCGGGGACATTACTCTACCTTCGCATTGCACAAATACTAATGCAGGTGTAACAGCAAATTATACTATTAGTAAAACAGTAACTGTTTCAGTTGGTGACTTTGGGGTAGACGTGATAACCAAAACGGATAATGAAATTTTTTCACTTTTAACGAGCATCAGTTAATCACTTCGTGCCGGGACATTCCAGATCTCATCTTGGGAGATCCTTTTCGTTTACTTTTGTATTTCTTTTTCCAGGCATATTGCTATGGACTTGGTCTCAGCGAAGGAAGTTAAAGAACGTTCTCAAAAAATCCTGGTGCTGACGCACCTTCCTGTACAAAGAAATATGGAGTGGATCCGCTGCAAAACAGCCAATCCACTCCATATAATAAAGTCTATCCTTTCTTTCCTGTCTATTTATCACCCGTCCAAACAGCAGTTTCGTGAACTCCCCACCGTCTTAAACCAGTGAAATTGGTAACAGGCGAGCGACCGTTCCACACGGCTAAAACACCAGCCGGATTCTCGTTCCCTCTCCCAGCCTGCTTTCCATCTCCACCTTTGCCTGGTGGTAAATAGCACCGTGCTTCACAATGGAAAGGCCCAGACCGGTACCTCCAATCTGCTTGGAATGGCTTTTATCTACCCGGTAAAACCGCTCGAAAATCCGTTCCTTATCTTCTTCTGGAATCCCGATTCCCGTATCCTCCACAGTTACTGTAGGATGTCCCTTTTCCTTTACTACAGTTACATGTACCAGCCCGCCGGGCTTATTATACTTTACTGCATTTTCACAGATATTAAATATCATTTCATCCAGAAGCTGGGCTGCTCCGGAAACCACAGCCGGACTTCCCTTAATATCAATCGCCACTCCAGCCTTATTTGCCATATCCCCCATTCGCTTTACCACCTCAGAGGCAATCTGGTACAAATCTACCGGTCCCTTTTCCAGCTCTACATTGCCCTCATCCAGACGGGACAGCTTGATAATATCCCCTACCAGAGTAATCAGACGCTGAGCCTCCACATAGATTTTTTCTGAAAAACGCCCCATATCCGCTGCCGGTACCAGCCCGTTTTTCATAATCTCCGCATACCCGGAAATAGAAGTCAGAGGCGTTTTCAGCTCGTGAGAAACATTTGCTGTAAACTCTCTGCGAAGCCCCTCTCTGTTCTGCTGCTCTGTCACATCAAGAATCACAACAACAGCGCCCCAGCGGTTTTCAGACTCTGCCACCGGATTGGCAATAATCTGATAATGGCGTCCGTTTAAATCCAGATTCTGCTCACATCGCTGTCCCGCCAAAGCTTCATCTACCACCTGCCGGAAGCTGTTGGAACGATTTAAACTCAGCACATTGATGTTGCCGTTCCCATTCTTTTCCATATCTACTCCCAGGATCCGGACTGCGCTGGAATTATAGGAAATCACATCTGCTTTGCTGTCTACAACAATAAAGCCTTCCCGCATATTTTCTGTAATTGCAGTAAACTCTTCCTGCTTTTCCCGGAGGGTTTCCATCTGCTCCCGAATGGTTTCCTTCTGCTTTTCCAGACGGCGCACCAGTGGAGCCAGCTCATCATACACCTGCTCTGCCTGAGGATTTTTGGGATCCAGACGATTAATCGGATCCACGATCCGCTTTGTCTGAAGCTCTGCCAGAATCATGGTAACGCCAAAAATCACCACTGCCATTACAATCATCCACGGAACTGTATGAACCATTGTAGCAAGGCCGCTGCTGGTCGTACTGGCTACACGAATGATTGTCCCATCTGTCAGCTTTCTGGCATAATAATAGGTCTGCTCTGCCAGAGTATCAGAAATCCGGACACTTTCTCCAGCCCCTGTCTGAAACGCACTGACAACCTCCGGGCGATCCCTGTGATTTTCCAGGGATTCGCTGTCTGCATAACTGTCATAGAGAACTGTTCCATCCTCCCCGATCCAGGTAATCCGGTTTATATTATTGCCGTCTCCCCGGCTGGCCAGATGCGCAAGATATTCTTTCCCGGAAACCTCTACAGCCGACTCCAGATACCGCACCTCAGTCCTCACTGCCAGCTGCATCTGCTCCTGCAGATCCCGGCAAAACAGCCAGGTCGTTACCAGAGTTGCCACTACCATGGAAAACAGGGCAACCAGGCACATATTCCAATAGATTTTCCGTTTCATCCGATTTCCTCCATCTTATAGCCTACGCCGCGGATGGTTTCAATATAGCCGCTGGCTGCTCCCAGCTTCTGCCGAAGAGTCCGGATATGAACATCCACAGTCCTTGTCTCCCCATCAAAATCATAGCCCCAGATTCTGGACAGAAGCTGATCTCTTGTAAGAACCATTCCTTCATTTTCCATCAGATAGCAAAGCAGCTCAAACTCCTTAAAGGTAAGAACCACCGCCTGATCATTGACCTTAACCGTGTGCTTTGCCGGATCTACCGCAATGGGGCCAACCTGAAGAAGTCCCCCCTTTTTCTCCGGCTCCGCTCTCCGAAGCAGAGCCCGCACCCGGGATACCAGTTCCATCATTCCAAAGGGCTTGGGAATGTAATCGTCAGCTCCGCTGTCCAGACCAATCACCTTATCATACTCCGTTCCCTTTGCTGTCAGCATAATCACCGGAAGCCGTGCCGTTTGAGCCGAATCCCTAAGCTTTCTCAAAATAGTCAGACCGTCCTCGTCTGGCAGCATAATATCAAGCAGCGCCATCGAGGGCTGCTCCTCCTTCATGGCCTCCCAGAATTCCTTGGCACAGGAAAATCCCTTCGCCGGAAATCCCGTAGACTGCAGGGTGTAAATCACAAGTTCCCGGATACTGTTGTCATCTTCTACCAGATAAATCATTCTGCCTGCTTCCTCCTGTTCTACTCCAGATGCGTGCCGGTAATAGAATACTCCACCCACTCGGCAATATTCGTAGCGTGATCACCGATGCGCTCAAAATACTTTGCAATCATCAGCATATCAATACAAAACTCTCCCAGCTCCTCATTCCTGTCCTCCCGGGTCAGCAGTCCAATCAGTTCCTGCTTTACCTTACCGAACAGCTCATCCACCACATCATCATAGAGAATTACTTCTTTTGCTATGTTCAAATCCTTTTTTACAAAGGAATCAATGCTCTCCGTTACCATTTTCATGGTCGCCTCTGCCATATCCCGAATGTGAAGTCGGCTCTCTGTTTCCCAGCCCTGCAGAAAGCTGCAGATCTCTGCAATATCTGACGCCTGATCACCAATACGTTCCATATCAGAAATCATTTTCAGAGCAGAAGAAACCTGTCTGAGATCCTTTGCCACAGGCTGCTGCTGCAGGAGAATTCTCATACAGAGATTTTCAATATCCCGCTCCTTCTGGTCGATTTCCCGATCGGTTTTATACACCTCATCAGAGAAATCCCCTTCCTTCATCAGAGTTCTTGACGCATAGGAAATCGCGTCCTCACACAGTGCTCCCATTCGAATCAGTTCCACATTCAACAGCTCCAGCTGTTCGTCAAAACGATTGCGCATATCAGCCAAACCTCCCCGTAATATAATCCTCTGTCTTCTTGTTTCTAGGCATGGAGAAAATCTGCTCTGTCTCTCCGAATTCTACCACCTCTCCCAGAAGGAAAAATGCAGTTTTATCAGAAATACGCGCAGCCTGCTGCATATTATGTGTTACCATAACAATAGTATAATCCTTTTTCAGTTCTACAGCAAGGTCCTCTATTTTCGAGGTAGAAATCGGATCCAGAGCAGAAGTAGGCTCATCCATCAAAAGCACCTCCGGCTGTACTGCCAACGCGCGGGCAATGCAAAGCCGCTGCTGCTGACCACCAGAAAGTCCCAGGGCGCTCTTTTTCAGACGATCCTTCAGCTCATCCCAGATAGCCGCATCTCTCAGCGATTTTTCCACAATATCATCCAGCTGAACCTTGGAATGAATCCCGTGAGTTCTGGGACCGAAAGCAATATTATCATACACGCTCATGGGGAAAGGATTTGGCTTCTGGAATACCATTCCCACCCGTTTCCTCAGAAGATTAATGTCCATATCTCCGTAAATATCTTCCCCATCCAGCAGAATTTTTCCTGTGATTTTGCATCCCTCAACCAGATCATTCATCCTGTTTAAGGACTTTAAAAGTGTCGATTTTCCGCATCCGGAAGGCCCGATAAAAGCGGTAATCTCATTTGCTTGAATATTCAAATTAATCCCCTTCAGGGCCTTAAAATCCCCGTAATACAGCTCCATATTCTGAATTGTCAGCTTATCCATAAATTCCCTTTCCTGATTTCCAAACATTCTTTGTTGTTATATTTTTCTGATACAAACGCCTCTTCACCAGCTGGCCTATCCGGTTTTTCAGCCTTTCCGGCATCTATTTTGCTACCATTTTTGCAATCATCCCGGAAACGGCATTGATGCACACGACAATCACCAGAAGCACCACTGCTGTTGCGTAAGATTGATTGGTATACAGCCCCTCATTAGTCAGCACATACATATGAACAGCCAGCGTCCGCCCGGAACCTAAAAGACTTTCCGGAATTCCAGCCACAGTACCTGCCGTATACATCAAAGCTGCCGTCTCACCTACAATTCGCCCAACTGCCAGAATAATTCCGGCCAGAATTCCCGGAACTGCTGATGGAAGCACAATATGAAAGACTGTTCTTAACCGCCCCGCTCCCAGTCCAAAGCTGCCTTCTCTATAAGAATCCGGAACCGATTTTAACGCCTCCTCCGTTGTTCTCATAATCAACGGAAGAATCATAATTGCCAAAGTCAGCGCGCCGCCCAGGATTGTGTAGGACCACTTAAAGGTAACGGCAAACAGCAAAAATCCAAACAGACCGTACACAATCGAAGGAATTCCGGATAAGGTTTCCGCTGTAATTCGAATCAAAGCCACCAGCTTATTTCCCCGCTTTGCATATTCTACCAGATAGATAGCTGCAAAAATTCCCAAAGGACCTGCAATAATCAGAGAAAGCCCTGTCATAATAATGGTATTAATCAATGCTGGCATCAGCGATACATTTTCACTGTTATATTCCCACGCAAACAGATCTGCCGTCAGATAAGGAACTCCCTTAATCAGAATATAGGCAATCAAAAACAGCAGCGTCATTACCGTAATCAGAGCCGACAGGCTGACCAGAATCAGCAAAAGCAGAGACAGGGGACTTCTTTTATAGGACTTCAGACGCTGAGAAAAGGTCTGACGGTTGATTGCCTGAATCTCTACATTCTTTTTTTCCATAAATGCTTCCATCACGCTTCCGCCTTTCTGCTTAAAATAGAAAATGACAGGTTAATAATCAAAATAAACACAAACAATACTACAGCTGTTGCAATCAAAGCTTCCCGATGCAAATCTGTGGCATATCCCATCTCCAGCACAATATTAGCCGTCATGGTGCGGACTCCTTCAAACAATCCCTTCGGCATACGAGCCTGGTTCCCAGCCACCATAATTACTGCCATCGTCTCACCGATAGCCCGTCCTACGCCCAGAATCACACCTGCAAGAATTCCTGATTTTGCAGCTGGAAGTGTAGCAAAAAATACACTTCTTTCATGGCTGGCTCCCAGAGCCAGGGCTCCTTCATAATAACTGGAAGGAACCGCATTAATTGCTGATTCTGATACCCCGATAATCGTAGGAAGAATCATAATTCCCAGGAGAACAGAAGCTGTTGCCATACTCTTTCCGCTTCCGCCAAAAAGCTTTGACATGACCGGAACAATCACTACCATACCGAAAAATCCATAGACAACGGAAGGGATTCCTGCCAGCAGATCAATGGCCGGCTTCATAATCCGGTACAGACTGCGGGGACAGAACCGGGACATGAAAATAGCAGTCAGAATGCCGATGGGAACCCCCACCACAATAGCTCCTGCAGTTACATAAATGCTTCCCAAAATCATGGGAAGGATTCCATAAATGTCATTTCCCGGCTTCCACTTCTCTCCCAGCAGGAAATCAAATATACCGATTTTCCCAATGGCTGGAATACCGTTTGCAAACAGGAAAATACATATCATAGCTACGGACAGAATAGACGCGCAGGCAGATATCATAAATACCATACGCATGGATTTTTCTTTCAAATGATTCATACAAGCTCCTTACTTTCTTTCCAGGGATGTTTCTCGGCTGTGTCATAGAAGGCGGCTCCTGAAGGGGCCGCCTCATGATGGTTTCGGATATTTTTCTTCCTTCTGTAATTACTTTACATCTGCCCAGTCAGTAACCTCACCGGTAAAAATTGCCTTTACATTCTCGCTGGTCAGCTCCTCAACCGGACTCTCGTTATTTACAATAACAGCAATTCCGTCCATGGCAATTACGGTTCCGGTAATTCCCTTTTCCAGCTCGCTGTCCTTTAACTCTCTGGACGCCATACCAATATCACACACACCCTCAACTGCAGAGGTTACACCGGTAGTAGAATCAGACTGCTGTACCTCAATGGTTACATCCGGATTCAGTGCATTGTAAGCCTCCTTCAGCTTTTCCATTACTGGAGTTACAGAAGAAGAACCAGCTACTACAACCTTTCCAGAAAGGCTGGAAGCCTCATAAGCGCCCTCGTTGCCCTGGCTGATATATCCGCTGTCCTCAACAACCTTCTGGCCCTGCTCACTCATGATAAATTTAATGAAATCAGCAGCAACCTCACTTACCTCTGCCTTTGTTGCAATATTAAACGGACGGGCAATTTTGTATGCGCCGGATTTGATATTTTCAACTGTTGCCTCTGCTCCGTCAATCTTCACAGCTTTTACTGTATCATTTAAAGAGCCCAGAGAAATATAGCCGATTGCCTCGGTATTTCCGGAAATCGTGGTCATCATAACAGAAGTGCTGTTTGTAATCTCTGCATCCTCTGTAGTCATATCCATCTTTTCTCCTGCGTCATTCTTCTCTTCAATGCCGAACAGCTCGATAAAAGCGCCTCTGGTACCGGAGCCGTCCTCACGAGATACCACGCTGATAGGGCCTTCTGCCTTTCCTGCGGTCTCTTCTGCTGCAGTCTCCTCCGCTTTCTCTGTCTGAGCTGCTGTGGTTGCTGCAGATGAAGATGCTGCAGTCGTCTCAGCTGCCTTATTTCCGGAACATCCAGTCAGACCTGCCATTGCCAGACCCATTGCTAAAAGTACTGCCATTGTTTTTTTCATAATTTTTTTCTCTCCTTTTTCTGTACGGCTTTGTTGTTTTGCCGCATATGTTTTACCTTTGTGATCCTGTATCATCATGGGAAGCTGTTTTTTGGGGGACTTCCCAGTGACTGCGTTTTTGTTTCTTACAAGGCGTATTGTAAAATCCTTATGTAAAATCCAAAAGAAGCTGTCTGTAAAATCAATGTAAAGTTTTTTTCTGCAAAAAAAGAAAAGAAAACCGCTGCCCAGGATTTTACAAACAATGTAAAATCCTGGGCAGCGGCCTGAAAAGCATGGCTGAATTGTTGCAGACATCATTTATAAATCGGATATTTTTCACAGAGCTTTGTTACCTCAGCGCGAATGTAATCAGCCTTATTCTCAAAATCCGTAGCTGCCAGCCAGATACACTCAGCAATCTTCGGCATATCCTCCTCCTTCAATCCTCTGGAGGTAATGGCCGGAGTTCCAATGCGGACGCCGGAGGTTACAAAGGGGCTTCTGGAATCATTGGGAACAGCATTTTTATTTAACGTAATGTAAACCTCATCGCATCGATTCTGCAATTCTTTTCCGCTTACATCAAGATTTGTCAGATCTACTAACATTAAATGATTGTCTGTTCCGCCGGAAACCAGATGGAATCCCTGAGCCATCAGCGCCTCTGCCAGCGCTGCTGCATTCTTTCTTACCTGATGCTGATATTCCTTAAACTCCGGTTTCAGAGCTTCGCCAAAGCAGACTGCCTTTGCTGCAATCACATGCTCCAGAGGTCCGCCCTGGGTTCCCGGGAAAATAGCCTTGTTAAAATTAAATTTATCTGCTGCAGCCTGATTTGCCAGAATCATGCCGCCTCTGGGGCCCCGCAGAGTCTTGTGTGTCGTGGTCGTCACTACATCTGCGTAAGGAATGGGACTGGGATGCTCTCCTGCTGCCACAAGCCCTGCAATATGAGCCATATCTACCATCAGATAGGCTCCAACCTTATCTGCAATCTCACGGAAACGTTTAAAATCAATCGTCCGGGCATAAGCGCTGGCTCCTGCCAGAATCATCTTCGGCTTATGCTCCACAGCAAGACGTTCTACCTCATCATAATCAATAAATCCCTGATCATTCACGCCGTAGGGAACAATATTAAAATACATGCCAGAGAAGTTTACAGGACTTCCATGAGAAAGATGGCCGCCATGATCCAGACTCATGCTCAGCACCGTATCTCCCGGCTTTAACATAGCGACAAACACTGCCATATTAGCCTGTGCTCCAGAGTGGGGCTGTACATTGGCATAGTCGCATCCAAACAGCTTTTTTGCACGGTCAATGGCAATATTTTCCACCACATCTACGCACTCACAGCCGCCGTAGTACCGCTTCCCGGAATAACCCTCTGCATATTTGTTGGTAAGCACCGTTCCCATCGCCATCATAACCGGCTCTGAAACAATGTTTTCTGATGCAATCAGCTCCAGATTTCTTCTCTGACGAGCCGCCTCTGCTTCAATCGCTTTTCCCACTTCAGGATCATAATCTGTGATGAAATTCATTACCTCATTAACCATAGCAGTACTCCTTTTCTTCTCTAAAATAATCGGTATCCCCCGCATGGTTTTGATTATAGTATAAAAAAAAGAGACCTGTCAAGCAATTGTCTCTTTTCTTCGCGGTTTTCTGACGTTTTTATTGCTGTTCACTGGCTTGCCTGTAAACAGCGGCACATTTTCTATCGAAGTCTCAGCCCTTCTCCAGCTCCGCTCTCCGATGCTCCTCTAACAGCTCTCCATACCGCTTTTCATCCAGAGGAAATTTAACCCGTTCACCAGTCCAGGCAGAAAGATAGGAAGCATTGGCCAGCAAAAGTCCTCCAACACCTTCCTCTCCCGGCGCAATTAACGGCGTTCCTTTCAGAAGATGATCGCTGAAATTCCGAAACATCGTCACATAAGCATCCTCCTCCGGCTCCAATTCCACCACCATCTCATGATGAGAGGGCTGTCCGAAAATCACCCTGTTTTCCCGGTTAAAAGTGTCTGTATCCACATCATTTTTATCCCAGCGCACCGTTTTTCCACCTTCAACAGTCAGTTTTCCGCAGGTTCCCCAGATTTCCAGCCGATTAGAGCCTGGATGCTCACCACTGGAGCTGATCAGAGAGCCCCGGAAGGGCGGACGTCCATCCTTTCGGCTTCCATAATAAAGCCTCAGATCTACACTGTCATCTACAGCAAAATCATTATATTTTCCAAAATCAATATCTGCATCCACTGCATCCGGCATTCCAAACAGCCACTGCCACATATCAAGATAATGCTGACACTGATTCAAAAGAAGTCCTCCGCCTTCCCCGTTCCAGCTGCTTCTCCAGGAAGCGCTGCTGTGATACCATGGGGAGCGGAACCAGTTATTACAGATCCAGACAGCTCTCGTTACATGTCCCAGAACGCCTGTATCCAGCATTTCCTTTGCCTTGCGAAATGCCGGGAAGGTTCTGCAGTGAAACATCACGGCAAATTCCGTATCTGCCCGCTTTGCAGCTGCCAGTTCTTCTGCCGCTTCTGCCGTAATCCCCAAAGGCTTCTCGCAAAAAACATGTTTTCCACAGGAAAATGCCTTTTTTCCAATTTCAACGTGGGTAGAATGCGGGGTTGCAATCACCACTGCGTCAAAATCCTCCTGATGAGAAAAGGTATCCTCCACATCCCGGTACAGGGCCGCCTGGGGATAAAGGGTGCGAATCTCCTGCTGACCAGGCTGGTTCCGACAGCAAATCCCCTGAAGTGTCAGCCCCGGAGCCTGTCCTTCTGCAATAATTTTTGCATATTTTTTTCCCATGCCGCCAAAACCGATGATTACTGTGCGAATTTCTTTCATAGCATTATCCTCCATTCCACTTTTTATGGATGCAGCTTATATTCTCGAATCACAATCTGCAGCGTTCGGTTTCCATTATACTCATTCACATCTGGATAATAAATCACATCTATGTGCTTCTGGCTTCCCAGCTCCTCCATGAAGCGATCTCCCTCCGTAAACAGCATTCCTTCCATCGAATACCCCTGTTCCGTAACCAGAGACAGCTTTACTGCATTCCTGTTCCGTCCAAGAACGCGGCTGCTTCGAATCAAAAGATTTTTCTGCGCAAACTGCGGCTTCTCATTGCCCTGTCCAAAGGGCTCCAGCTGCTTCAGCTCTTCAATCAGTCCCTCGGAAATATATTCCAGAGGCATCGGTACATCAATCCAGATTTTCCGCACAAAATCCTCTGGCTTCAAATCCGCCTGTTCGTTCAGTCTCCGGCGGAATTCATCAATATCTGCTTCCCGCAGAGAAAAACCAGCTGCCATAGGATGGCCTCCGAATTTTACAAGAAGATCCTGAACTCCGCAAAGTCCCTGGTACATATGGTATGCTTCAATCGAACGGCCTGATCCCTTTGCCATGGGAACCGTTTCTTCGCCGTCCTGCGAATCTGCCTCCTCCGCACTCCTGGTCAGAACAAAGGAAGGCCTGTTCCAGGCTTCACGCACACGGCCTGCAATAATTCCAGCTAAAGACTCATGGCAGTCCGGCAGGTACACTACCAGCACCGAATCATTCTCATACTGTTCCTCCACAAGAGAAAGGGCTTCCTCTACGCCTTTCTGCGTCATGTTCTTTCGCTCCTCATTCAGCTCCTTTAGCTGAACTGCCATTTCCTGAGCCTGTGTCTCATCTTCACAGAGAAGCATTTCCAGAGCCAGCTTCGCTGTCTGAAGTCTTCCGCTGGCATTCAGACAGGGTCCAATGACAAATCCAATGTGATATGCCGTCAGCTGGGTAATATCCAGATCACAGGCTTCCACCAGGGCTCTGAGTCCTGCACTTTTCGTACAGACAATCTGGCGCAGTCCCCTTCTCACCAGAATTCTGTTCTCATCCTGAAGCGGCATCACATCGCCTACTGTAGCAATTGCCGCAAACTCCAGCATCTGCTCCCATTCTGTCTCCGGAATTCCAAAGCGCTCAAACAAAACCTGCACCAGCTTATAGGCCACAACTCCGCCGCAAATACTTTTAAATGGATAGCTGCAGCCATCCTGCTTGGGATTCACAACCGCATCTGCACAGGGAAGCTGCTCTGAGCCATCTGCCCCACGCACCACCTCATGATGATCCGTCACCACGACTGTCAGTCCCAATTCTTTTGCCAGAGCAATCTGATCCAAAGCCGCAATTCCATTATCACAGGTTACAATCGTATCAATTCCGTCTACTGCAGCCTTTCTGATAATATTCTCATTAATACCGTATCCGTCCCGGATTCGCTCCGGGATCTGATAATCCACCAGACCTCTGCACCGGGAAATTCCCCGGTACAGCAGGTAGGTGGAGCACACACCGTCAATATCATAATCGCCTACAACGCGAATCCGTTTTCCAGATTTTATTTTATCTGCCAAAATCCCGACAGCCTGATTCATCCCCTTCAGAAGATGAGGATTGTACAAATCCCGAAGCGTTCCGTGGAGATATTTTTCCACAGCCTCCTCTCCTACTATCCCTCTGTTTCTGATAATCCGCGCAGTCACCGGGCTGATGTGAAAACGCTTTGCGAGGGCTCCAAAATCTGCCCGCTTGGTCTGCAGCATCCAGCAGGATTCCTGCCTGCTGCCATTATTTTTCTTCATGTTTTTCAGTTTCCTTTTCCATCTGCGATATCTGAATTTTCAGCGCCGCCAGCTCTTTTTCATAGTGTTCTTTCTGACGCAGAAGCTCTTCCTGATGCTGACTTTCCTGCACCTTCAGCTGACTTTGAAGACTGGCAAATGCATAAAGCACCGGAGCAAAATCTCCCCGGTATGCCTGCTCACACTCAGATTTCACCTCATAATTTCTGCTTCCGATTTCCTGAAACATTCTCGTCTCATCCCGGATAATATCCCGCAGACGAGCCAGCATTTCATTCATCGCTCTTGTCAAAGCTCCAATCTCATCCTCAGATTCATACTCCAGAAACGTATCCAGATTGCCGTTTCCCGCCCGCCATGCTGCATCAGCCAGCTTTTCTGACGGCTCCTTAATTGACCGAATCAAAGAAAGAATCAGACTGATAACAATGAGGGAAACAGCGCCGATTACAACCAATTTTACCCGGGACAGCCGATCATACAGCCTTCCGGCATCATCTCTTGCCTGCATGGCTGTATCCTTATTATAATCAACTGCCTCCAGAAACAGGCTGCTGGTTTCGTCAAAGCGCTGCTGCGACTCGCCCATCATCATCTCCGTGGCCTTTTCCCGGTCATTTCCTTTACTGATTTCGACCAGTTCCTTACTGCATTCCAGATATTGCTGCCATGCCTGATACGCCCGATCCATAATCATCTGATCTGCTTCCAGAGTTGGAAGCTGCTTATACTCCTGAAACCGGCTTTCAATATCCTGTTCCAGCTCCAGCATATCCTGTTCCAGCGCTCCCATAAGCTCCGGATCCGTTGTAATCGCATGGCGGCTTTCTGTAATCCGGTAATCCGAGGTCACTGTATTCAGCTCTTCTGCCGCAATCACTGCATTCATCCACACATCATTCAGCTCTGCTCCTACCTGATCAATCTGTCTTGCTGTGGCAATGGATTCCTTTCCCATAAGAAACAGCCCCAGAATACTGACAGCACCCAATATCATCAGCTTTTTGCTGATTTTTACATCTCGAATGGATTTTATTTTCATCGTCCTGGCTCCTTTTTCTATTGTAACGATTCAGGACGGCCTGATTTTTTCTGGCCGCTACATCGATTATACTCAATTTGTATTGGAGAAACAAGACATTCCCATATTAAGAGTGCATTAAAGTTTTTATTACAGAAACCCTTGTCAAACAAAGGTTTTCCATAAAATCGTGTCGCTAATTTGTCACTAACGTACACAATTTAACTTAATTTAACTCAATTCATTTCAACTTAATTCACAGCCCCTTGCCAGGATTGTGTGGAACCAGAAACGATTTAGGGCAGCAAAATAGCTGCCTTTTATTTCGCCAACCCCGGCCACCACAGCGCCCCATCCGCATCCGGCGTCAATGTAACCGGCTCAGTCAGCATCCGGCCTTCATCGTCCATGATGTACCACTTGCCATCAATGGTCTGCTGCCCCTTCACCATGGCTCCATCCGCTCCTAGATAGTACCAATGGCCATTGTAGCAGTACCAGGTGTCATGAACCATCATACCGGCGCCGTCAAACCAGTACCAGCGCCCCTCATCCTCGTACCAGTCGTTGATAACACAGCGCTCGTTGTCCAGATAAAACCGCCAGCCACCATTTTCCTGCTGCCAGCCGGATTTCCCCAGCTTTGACCATGGCGGCAGGCCATAGCCCAGTATCTTGCTGTCAGTGCGGCTGTAGGATTTTCTGCACACTCCGCCGCCGTTTTCGATGACGCCGGAAGCTCCGGAGGTGTTGCCCTCAATGGTCTTTACCCGCGTGGCCGTTACCTCCA
>OLRK01000217.1_pt1 | contig 73203 bp, 67 predicted proteins | sample 1672911 | NCBI WGS metagenome assembly OLRK01 (sample SAMEA3136736, study PRJEB25190) | human gut metagenome | biome: human gut; feature: human-associated habitat; material: faeces | place: Austria | collected 2013
CATGCACTTTATTGAGGGAAAGCGTGTTTTTACTAAAATTACCCTTTTGACACCCGAATCCTATGACATAAAAAAACGCGTATAAAACCACGCCTCATTTTATCTGCAGCTGTGATTTTATACACGTTTTCCCTTAGAAGAAGCATACGCCCCTGTCTCTTTCTATCGATAGCGCTTACTCATAGAAAAGCCCCGCCCGCGCACTTCACTGACACGGCTGACTACCATAAAGCTTTCCGGATCAATGTTGTGAATCAGCTTTTCTACCCGGGGCAGCTCCCGATCAGAAATCACACTGAGCAGCAGCTGGGTATCCTGTCTCAGATATCCGCTTTCTGCCGAAAGCATGGTCACACCCCGATCCAGCTTTTTCAGAATTGCCTCCCGAATCTCCTCTGCCTTCTCGCTTACCACCTTTACCTCTGTTCTTGTTGTTCCCATCAGCATAACCTTATCCAGCACAAGAGTATACGTCAGTACCAGCAGAATTCCATACAGAACCTTCTCCGGCGGGTTATAGACAGCCTGGGCCAGAAGAATGCAAAAATCAAACACATACATACTGACTGATACTGGAATCCGGAAAAAATGGTTCAGCGCCAAAGGAGGAATATCCATTCCTCCCGTGGAAGCGCCTGCGCGGATAACGATTCCCAGGCTGATTCCAATACCAAGTCCGGAAAACACTGTGCATAGCAAAATATCCTCTGTCAGCACCAGATCGCCAAACAGCTTCTGGAACATTCCCAATGCAGCCGGATAAGCAAAGGTACTGATCACTGTAGTTGCTGCAAACTGTCTGCCCAGAATCAGATATCCTGCTATCAGCATAATGACATTAAATACCAGTACAAAGCCGGATACCGGAATGCCAAAGAAATGGTTCACCGCCAGGGCAATTCCCGTGGTTCCTCCCGTTACCAGTCCGGCCGGCATCAAAAACAGCCGCACTGCCAGGGCATACATGGCATTTCCCGCCACAACCAGAACAACCGGCCAGATTTTTTTCGCCAGCTTTCCTGCCGGACTCAACTCTTTTTCCATGTTTTACAAACCGCCTTTCTTTCCCTCTTTCCAGACTCACTCATCCTGATATTCAGCCCGAATCGCCCACCGCAGCTTGGTAGAGCGGGCCCTGCTGTTGCGGACACATTCCTCGGCCGACGGGCGGATTACTTCCTCGGCAACCTGACTGTACAGCCCTGCCTTCTGATACTGGCGGAAGGATTTTTTCACCATTCTGTCCTCTCCGGAATGGAAGGTGAGAATCGCAGCCCTTCCCCCCGGAGCCAGAATATGGGGCAGCTTATCAAGAAACGCATACAGCACCTCAAACTCGCTGTTTACATCAATCCGAAGAGCCTGAAAAGTTCTGGCACATGCTTTTTTCACCGCCTCCTTCCTCTCCTTTTCCGGAAGGAAGCTCAGAGCCTTTTCAATCAGAGCCCGAACCTGAAGGGTGGTTTCTGCCTTTTCGCCCCGGCGGATGGCTCCTGTAATGGTTCTGGCAATTTCCTCTGCATAGGGCTCGTCTGAGTTTTCTATCAGCATCCCGGCCAGCTCCTCCCGATCTATGGTTTTCAGCCTTTCTGCCGCCGAAATTCCAGCCTCAGGATTCAGACGCAGATCAAGAGGCCCGTCTGCCTTGTAGGAAAACCCCCTCTCGGGATTGTCAATCTGCATCGAGGATACTCCCAAATCCGCCAGCACAAAATCAAAAGGCCCTGTTTCCTCAGCCAGCTTGTCAATATCTGCAAAATTCATCTGGCGGACTGTCATAATCTCTTCTCCATACCCCAGATCTGCCAGACGTTTCTTTGTTTTCACAGATTCTATTGGATCCACATCCAGCCCATACATATGGCCCTGCCCCTTTAACTGTTCCAGCATGGCTCTGGTATGTCCTCCATACCCCAAAGTCGCATCCAGCCCCTTTTGTCCCGGCTGTATCTGAAGAAAATCAAGAATTTCCTTTACCATAATCGAAATATGCATTCCAGCCGGCGTACCGCCTTTCTGAATCACATGCTCAATGGTATCCCCGTATTTTTCCGGGTTCAGCTCCTTGTATTTTTCTTCAAACCTTTTCGGATGAGTTCCCTTGTAGCGGACACGGCGCTTGTGAGGCTGTGTCGTTTGTTCCTTATTCTCTTCCATAAATTTCTCCTTCTTCTTCCTTCTCTCTTCCTGAAGTCTGCATCCGTCCTTCTGCCACAATCCGATCAATCAAGTCCAGATAAGCGCCTCCCTCATAGTCAGACCAGACTTCTTCACAGGCCCGTCGAAATGCCTCCATCTCTTCCTCGTTCGGCTGATAAATAACCGCCTGATGCAGCTTAAGCTCCTCTCTGGCTGTTTTCTCCGCCTGATCCCAGAGTTTTTTCTGGTACTCCCAGGATTCCAGAGCTGTCTGGTCAATCATTTCCAGATCCTCAGGACTTAGCTTTGAACGAATCACCGTACTCATCACAAGAACATCGGCATTTCTTGTGTGATTGTCCTCCACAAAATACGGCGCTATTTCATCATATCCATCCTGCACATAATTGACAATGGAATTTTCCGCCGCAGTAACGCCGCCCTTCTGCAGTTCTCCCGGAAGCTCCCCGTAATCCAGAGCAACCGGGCTGGCGCCCAGGGCCTCTACCATATCCATCATCAGACGGGAATTCTGCACCCTCACCAGCATTCCCTCCATATCCTCAGGGCTGTGAATGGGCTTTTTGCTGTAAAATCCCCTGGCTCCGCCGTCATAATAAGTCAGGCCGTACATATGCTGCTCCGCCATAGCCTCTCCGCGAAGGAGCTCCATGCCCACAGCTTCCCCGTGTACCTGCCGGAAATGCTCCGTATCCCGGTAAATATAAGGCATGGCAAAGGCATAATAATCTGACACATAATTGGACATGGTCGGCTCATCTGTCTTTACCATATCAATCCCTCCATACCGGAGCTGCTCCAGGCAGGACGGAGAATCTCCCAAAACGCCATCGTGATAAACCTCAATCTGGATTCGACCGTCACTGCGTTTTTCCACCTGAGCGGCAAACCAGTCGATTGCTCTGCTGGTACAGCTGTCTGAGGACAGATTATTCGCCAGCGTCAGCGTTACTGTCGGTACTTTTCTTCCTGCGGGCTCTCCCTGACATCCTCCGCTCAATACAGCTGCTGCCAAAGCTGCTGCAGCCAGTCTCTTTTTCAACATTTTACCTCGCCTTTCCGTCCTGAACCGTTACTTTTCATTATACTCAGGGGCACTGGCCTGTCAACATATGGTTTTCCTGATCGTTTCCAAAAAACGCAGACCATACCGTTCCAGCTTATACTCGCCTACTCCTGTCACCTGCAGCATTTCTTCCCTGTTTTTCGGCTTTATTCTGCTCATAAATACCAGAGTCTTATCAGAAAACACAATATACGGCGGAACCTTTTCTTCTCTGGCAATCTCCGCCCGCAGTCTCCGCAGGTTCTCAAACAGGTGCTCCTCCTCCTCTGTCAGTACCACAGCTCCAGCCGTTTTCCGTTTTTTCTTCCGCTCTCCGGCCGCTTTCGCCTGTCCGGCAGTTCCTTCCTGCTCTCTGACCAGCTTCATCATGATCGTTTCCTTCGAGGCCTGTCCGGAAAGCAGGACCTCTGACTTTTCCGTCAGCTGCACAATCGCATAGGAATCATTCGTAACTGTCAGATATTCCTGCAAAAGCAGGTGATTCATAATCTGCCGAAGGCGTGGCATGGGCACTTTGGAAAGGCTTCCGTAAAAAGGATTCTCCTCCATATGGTACTGACGGATTTTTGCCGTATTTGCGCCGTGAACCGTATCCAGAATTACATTGATCCCATAGCGCTGTCTGCAGGCAGACACACAGCCTGCCAAAGCCCTGGCCTCTGCCGTCACCTCCACTGTTTCAAACTGCGTCAGGCAGTTCTGACAGTTTCCGCAATAATTGGAGCCATATTCTCCAAAATACCGCAGAATATAATCCCGCAGACACTCTCTGGTATAACAATAAAAAGTCATCTTCCGCAGACGCTCCCGATCTCGTTCCTGCACCAGCATCCGTGTCATGGGATCCAGCTCCTGATTATCCTGATTGTTTTCAATAAAAAACTGATTGGTAATCACATCCTGCCCACTGTAATACAAGATACATTCTGCCGGCTCTCCGTCCCGCCCTGCTCGTCCGGCCTCCTGATAGTAGGATTCCAGATTTTTCGGCATTCCGTAATGGAGAACAAAACGGACATTGGATTTGTCAATTCCCATGCCAAAGGCATTGCTTCCCACAAGAATCTGCGCCCGATCATAGAGAAAGTCCTCCTGATTGCGTCTCCTCTCATCGTCTGAAAGTCCAGCATGGTATCGGGTCACAGAAAATCCGTCTGCTCTCAGGCGCTCACAGACCTCCTCTACCTGCTTTCTTGTAAGGCAGTAAATAATGCCGCTGTCTCCTGGATGGGTTTCCAGATAATTGCGGACAGCTCCATACCGATCCTTCGGAGCCGCCACACCGAAATAAAGATTTTCCCGATTAAACCCTGTTGTCACCACCACCGGCTTCTGCAGCTGCAGAATATCAATCATATCGTCCCGTACATCCTTTGTAGCCGTTGCCGTAAACGCTCCAACCACTGGTCTTTTGGGAAGGCGGTTTATAAAATCCACAATCTTCAGATAGCTGGGCCTGAAATCCTGCCCCCACTGAGAAACGCAGTGAGCCTCATCTACTGCCACCATGGAAATTTTTGTATGAAGGGCAAAATCCAGAAAGCTATCCGTCAAAAGCCGTTCCGGCGCCACATAAATGATCGGATAACGCCCCATTCGGGCAAATTCCAAAGCCTTATAATACTGCCGCGCTGTGAGTGAGCTGTTTAAATAGGCCGCGTGAATCCCGGCCTGATTCAGTCCCTCTACCTGATCCTTCATCAGAGAAATCAGGGGAGAAATTACCAGGGTAATTCCTTCAAGCATCAGTGCCGGAACCTGGTAAACAAGGGATTTTCCCGCCCCTGTAGGCATAATCCCCAGCGTGTCCCTTCCCTCTAATATACTGTCAATCAGCTCCTCCTGCCCCTGCCGGAAGCTGTCATATCCAAAAACCTGCTTCAGTACCTGGTACTTATCTGAAAATCGTTCCATTCCTATCCTCTTTGCTGTTTTATCGCAACCATTCAGCCATGCATCTTCCTGCCCGCCTCCAACGGACAGGAGGCATCCAGCGTCTGCCCTATGAAACCTCCGTTTTATCGTTTTCTGACATACAAAACGGCAGCAGTTCTCTGCCGCCGTTTTCAGTCACAGTACGCTCTTTACTCTACAGTCACCTTCATAAAATTCTTTTTGCCGCGTTTTACAACCATTCCCTCACCGGCAAAATCATCCTTGCCAAAGGATGCCTTAATATCCTTAATCTGCTGTCCGTTTACGGAAACACCGCCCTGCTCCACATTTCTTCTTGCCTCAGAACGGCTTGCTGCCAGACCGGATTTCTGCAGAACTGCCAGAAGATCGATGGCTCCGTCTGTGAAATCCTCATCCTTTAATGCAAAGCTCGGCATATTCTCCAGGCTTCCCTGACCGCTGAACAGAGCACGGGCAGCTGACTGTGCTTTCTCAGCTTCTTCTTCACTGTGTACCAGCTTGGTCAGCTCGTAAGCCAGAATTTCTTTTGCAGTGTTTAACTGGCTTCCTTCCCATTTATCCATTTCATCAATCTGCTCCAGCGGAAGGAAGGTCAGCATCCGCAGGCATTTCAGAACGTCTGCATCTGCTACATTTCTCCAGTACTGGTAGAACTCGAAGGGACTTGTCTTATTGGGATCCAGCCATACAGCGCCGGACTGAGTCTTGCCCATCTTCTTGCCTTCGGAATTTAAAAGCAGGGTAATGGTCATAGCATGAGCATCCTTGCCCAGCTTACGGCGAATCAGCTCTGTACCGCCCAGCATGTTGCTCCACTGATCATCACCGCCGAACTGCATATTACAGCCGTATTTCTGGAACAGCATATAGAAGTCATAGCTCTGCATGATCATGTAGTTAAACTCTAAGAAGCTCAGTCCCTTTTCCATACGCTGCTTGTAGCACTCTGCCCTCAGCATGTTATTTACAGAAAAGCATGCGCCTACCTCGCGAAGCAGCTCCACATAATTCAGCTTCAGCAGCCAATCTGCATTGTTTACCATCAGAGCCTTGTCATCACTGAAATCAATAAATTTGCTCATCTGTACCTTAAAGCAGTCGCAGTTGTGCTGAATCATTTCCGGAGTCATCATCTGACGCATATCGGTACGTCCGGAAGGATCTCCAATCATTCCAGTTCCGCCGCCAATCAGAGCGATAGGCTTATTTCCTGCCATCTGCAGACGCTTCATCAGACAAAGAGCCATGAAATGACCAACATGCAGGCTGTCTGCTGTCGGATCAAAGCCGATATAGAAGGTTGCCTTTCCCTCATTTACCATTTTTTTGATTTCTTCTTCATTTGTAACCTGGGCAATCAGACCACGGGCTACCAGCTCGTCATAACAATTCATGTTTGTTTCCTCTCTTTCATTTCGTATCTGTATTGTTCTTGCGGGATCAGGGTCTTCTTAATGGTGAAACAAGTAGGACGTAATTTCCTATGAACTGAAAAAGTCCCCGTCCCTTTGCTGTTTCAAAAGGACGAGGACACTGTTCCCCGTGTTACCACCTTTATTCGCAGACGGTTTTCACCGACTGCCTCATGGAGCACTCCATCAGAAAACCGCCAGCCTCTGCAGCTTCTGAAATGAGCTCTGCTGACCGCTTCCTCGCGGATATGTTCCGGCACAATAACGGATGCCTCTGACCGTCACAGCCTACTGATTGGCAAAATCTCTGCAAGTCCTGCCTCTGTTCGGTGTGAAGCTCCAGGATGTATTCACAAGCTGTCCTCCACGCGCCTCTCATCTTCCGGCTGCTTTCTGTGTGGGGTCTCAGACTGCTACTTCTTCCCTTCATCGCCTGATAGCATATAAATAGATCTGCTGTTACGGGAAATTATAGCGGCGGGAGGAGGAAATGTCAAGGGTTTTCCCTCACTCAAATTCCGCCCGCACCATCTCACACAGCTTTTCAGCCAGAGCCCGGTGAGAAGCCGCATCCATATGAAGCTGATCAGAGCCTGGTGAGGCAACGGAGGCCGCATCCAGATACAGGCAGCCCTGGCGCTCTGCCACTGCCCGAAAGCAGGGGGCCAGCTGAGAAGCCAGCTCCACAGATGTCTGATCAAAGCTCTCAAAGGGACAATTTTCCAGATCTTCTCCAATTAAAATCGGCGATACCAGAAGAATTTTCGGCGCCTTCCCGCCCCGGTAATCGTATTCCTTGATCATACGGCAGAGACACTCTGCCCCTTTGGCAACCAGCTCCGGAGACAGATGAAAGTTCAGCTTACAGTCATTGGTTCCCAGGCTTACAATCACCAAATCCAGCGGCATATGGCTTTGAAGGGCAATCGGAAGCGCCATTTTTCCACAGCGGTTTGGCTCAAAGGGATCGTCGTGAACCGTTGTGCGTCCTCCCATGCCTTCTTCTATCACATAATATTGTTCTCCCAGCAGTTCCTGCAAAACGCCGGTCCAGCGGACATTTCTTCTGTGACGTCCGCCTGCCGGGTTGGAACCAAAGGTATTCGAATCTCCAAAACATAAAATAGAAATCATCTGACTGCCCTCCCCTTCTTATGGCTTAAGAATCTTTTCTGCCTTTGCCATCAGCTCCACAATGGTGTACATATTCGTTACTTCGCCCACCTTCAGAAGATCTTTTCTGTCATAAAAATCAAGACAGGTTCCGCAGGAATAAATCTTTACGCCCTGCTCCTCCATTGCCTTTAAATCCTCCAGAGATTCCGAGCCTTCTGTTGTCAGCATTACGCCTCCATTGTAGAAAAGAATGGTCTCAGGAAGGGTATCCATCTGACTGAGAGCATACAGAAATCCCTTCATTAAAATCTTCCCCAGTGCCGGATCCCCTTCTCCCATAGTATCCGATGCGACAGCCACCAGATGGGATTTTTCTGCCGGACTGCCTCCAATTCCACAGGAGATTCCGTGAAACGGATCTGCAGTGCCGGCCTGAGAAACACCAGTATCTCCAGCCAGCGCCCCTGTCGTTTCACGACCGCCTCCTGCTTCTCCTGCTGTAATTTCCACTACAAAATGCTTTGCCTCCAGCTGTCTGTCTACACAGCTGCACTGCATATTAGATGCCAGCTTTCGCAGATTCTGAACCGCAATATCATTGTCTACATGAACCTCAATCACGTCTCCTGACATAGCTTTGTCCAAAGCCTTTTTCGCTTTTACAACCGGCACAGGGCACTTATCCCCCAGACTGTCTACCACATATTTTTCACTCATATCAAGACCTCTTCTTTCTGCGGCTTCCATCCTGTCAGGCATTTAGAGTTTTGCTCCGCATTTCTGCTCTTTTTCCACTGGATTCCGCTTTTCCAATCTGTCTATGAGTATACCGCAGAATTCACCATAAAGCAATGATCCAGGGGGCCGTTTCCTTTTCCCAGATCCAGCCCGGATGCCAGAGCTCCTGTCAAATATGTTTTTGCTGCGCGGACACTCTCCTCAACACTTTTTCCCATGGCGAGCCCGCATGCAATCGCGCTGGAAAGGGTACAGCCTGTTCCATGGGTATTCATGCTGTCAATACGCTTTTCTCGGAACCAGATAAGCCTTCCATTCTGATAAAGCACATCGTTGGCCTCTGCCACCTGATGTCCTCCCTTTACAAGAACTGCGCCGCCGTACTTCTCTCCAATGTCCCGGGCTGCCTCTTCCATCTGCTTTTCATTTTCAATGCTTCTTCCCCAGAGAATTTCTGCCTCCGGAATATTCGGTGTCATAACAGCTGCCAGAGGAAGCAGCCTTTCCGCCAGCGCATCCATGGCATCCTCCGCCAGAAGACGACTTCCACTGGTAGATACCATGACTGGATCCAGGACAATATTTTTTGCCTGATATTCCTCCAGTTTATCGCCAATTACCCCTATCATTTTTTTCTGGGAAACCATTCCGATTTTAACTGCATCCGGAAAAATATCCTGAAAAACACAGTCCATCTGACTGGCTGTAAATGCAGGATCCACGTCGAAAATACCGGACACACCCATGGTATTCTGCGCTGTTAATGCTGTGATAACGCTCATTCCATAAAGCCCCAGGGCCGTCATAGTCTTTAAATCAGCCTGAATTCCGGCTCCTCCACTGGAATCCGATCCCGCGATAGTCAGCACAGTTTTTCTGGTCATTTTTCTTCCTCCTCTATTTCGTAATCTGCCCGTAACTATTCCTCCGATACTTCTTGTTCGGCTTTGCCGGACAAGAAGATGCCCCGTCCTGAACTGTTACAAAATTTCCTCTACTGCACTTCTCAATTCAGCTGTTGCTTTTTTAATGTCCTCTGCTCCAAAAATACCAGATACTACAGCGGCTCCTGCGATGCCGGTTCCCTTCAGCTGACGGATATTCCCCTTGTGAATTCCTCCGATTGCCACTACAGGAATCGATACAGAAGCAGTGATCTCCTTCAGCCTCTCCATAGTCATAGGAAGGGCCTCCCTCTTTGTGGAAGAACCAAAGACTGCACCGGATCCAAGGTAATCTGCCCCGGCCTTCTCTGCCCTCCTTGCCTGCTCCACTGTCTTTGCAGTGACACCCAGGATTTTGTCAGGGCCCAGAAGGCGGCGTACACAGGCTGCATCCATGTCCTCCTGACCAATGTGAACTCCCGCTGCCTCACAGGCGAGAGCTACCTTCACATTATCGTTAATAATCAGAGGAACCCCATAGGAATCTGTCAAAGCCTTTATCTGCTTTGCCTCTTCTAAAAATGCATCGTCATCCAGTTCCTTTTCTCTTAACTGCACCAGAGTCACCCCTGCCTGCAAAGCCTCCTCCAGCTGACAGAACAGAGATTTTTCTCCTGTCCAGGTCCGATCTGTTACTGCATACACCCTCAAATCCAGCTTCATATCTTCTCTCCATTTTTCATTCAGATTTTCTGCCCTTTCAAGCTGAAAACTTTATCATTCATCATAAATATTAACAATTTCGCCATCCAGAATCCGGTTCATATTTTTCACTGCACAGAAATTTCCACACATGGAACAGGTGTCCTCTTTTTCCGGCTTTGCAGATGCCCGGTAAGCCCTGGCCTTTTCCGGATCAATAGAAAGCCGGAACATTTCTTCCCAGTCCAGCTTCTTCCGTGCCGTACTCATAGCCTTATCCCATTCCTTTGCGCCCTTGATTCCTTTTGCAATATCTGCTGCATGGGCTGCAATTTTTGATGCAATAATTCCCTCCTTCACGTCATTGACATCCGGAAGACGCAGGTGCTCTGCCGGAGTTACGTAGCAGAGGAAAGAGGCTCCTGCTGCGGCTGCAATCGCTCCGCCAATCGCTGCTGTAATATGATCATATCCCGGCGCAATGTCCGTTACCAGAGGCCCCAGTACATAGAAAGGAGCACCCTTGCAGACTGTCTGCTGAATCTTCATATTGGCAGCAATCTGATCCAGAGGCATATGTCCCGGCCCTTCAATCATAACCTGTACATCCTTTTCCCAGGCCCGTCTCGTCAGCTCAGCCAGAGTAATTAACTCCTCCATCTGGGAAATATCAGAGGCGTCCTCCAGACATCCCGGACGGCATGCATCTCCCAGACTCAGCGTCACATCATACTCTCTGCAGATATCGAGAATTCTCTCATAATGCTCATAGAAAGGATTCTCCTCCCCTGTCATTTCCATCCAGGCAAAAATAATAGAGCCGCCGCGGGAAACAATGTTAGTCAGACGCTTCGCATCCTTAAAACGCTTTGCTGTATTCCGATTGATTCCCACATGAATGGTCATAAAATCCACACCGTCCTGGGCATGCATTTCCACAATCTTAATCCATTCCTCTGAGGTAATTTCTTTCAGCGGCTTATGATAATAAACAACGGCATCATAAATCGGAACGGTTCCAATCATGGCAGGACACTCTGCGGTCAGCTTTCTGCGGAACTTCTGCGTATCACCAAAGGAGCTGAGATCCATAATGGATTCTGCCCCCATATTTACCGCATCTCTCACCTTTTCCAGCTCCATATCAATATCCTTCCAGTCTCTGGAAGTGCCAAGATTCACGTTGATTTTTGTCTTCAGCATAGAACCAATGGCATTGGGAACAATACTTGTATGCAGCCTGTTGCAGGGGATAATTGCCTTTCCCTCTGCAATCAGAGCCCTCAGCTCTTCTGGCGCCATCTGCTCCTTTTTTGCTGCTGCTTCCATTTCCTTTGTAATGATTCCCTTTCTTGCAGCGTCCATCTGTGTTGTGTATTCTCTCATAGATTTCCTCCTTTTTACGCGTCCTGAAAGGGGCTGTATCTGTCGAATGAGCCTTTGAATAATATAGAAAAATAAAAAAGAAGCTCGCTCGCGAGCTTCTCCGCCTGCGGCGGGTCGTCTCATCAGCCCAATTCTCTTCCAACCCATGGCGATCCTCGCGGAGCGTTTTTGTATCATGGGAAAGTTCATTCTATGATACAAAAAAACGGCGTTTTCTGTAAGGCCTTTACGCTTACAAAAAACGCCGCTTTCTCTCTATTTTCGATCAGCCCGGATGCACTTTCGCATCCCGAAGCCGGTCTGTCAACGGTCTGCATTCTGTATCCAGCATGAAATCCCTACGTTGGCATTACCCAAATCAGGTACAATCGGTCGAAGTTCGATTACTTCCTCTCAGCCTGCTCTTACAAGCTCCCTTATCTACGCATATTTATTCTTCTACAGAATAACACCAAAAAGGAAATCTGTCCAGTATTTCCTCAATCCAGATGAAATACAGGGCTTAAATCCACACAAACAGGGCTGTTGTCCGGATTGGTTTCCATAATATCAGCCATAAAATCCCACCATTTCCGGTTAATGGCCGTATCAGCAGAGGCAGCCCAGCGCTCCTCATCCTCTACCTCCAGATATCCGTACAGCACATGGGTTTCCCGATCCAGATAAATGGAATAATTGTGTCCGCCGTACTCATGAATCATATCCCGCATTTCCGGCCAGAGCTGATTATGACGCTTCTCATATTCCTCTTCCATGCCTGGATAAAGAAACATTTTAAATCCTTTTCTTACCATTTTTCGTCACCTCTTATTTCTCATACAGGAATTTCTCCGGCAGAGTTACCCGGAAATCCTTTGCCAGATCCCGGAAATTCTGGGGTGTGATGGTCTGAAGCTTATTCGGCTGCATAGACAGCATTTTTACCAGAATCTCAGCAGATTTTTCTACGGTATGCATCAGTCCGAAGGTCAGATCAAAATCCTCTCCTGCTGCAAACATTCCATGATGAGCCCAGATTGCCACATCATATTTTTTCATCAGCTCACTGGTAGCTACGGCAATGTCGCGTCCGCCGGGAACCATCCAGGGCACTACGCCGATTCCATCCGGGAAAACAACAGGACACTCGGTTGCCATTTCCCAAAGTTCTCTGGTAAATACTTCGTCAGACAGAGGAAGAACAAAGGTCAGAGCAATCACATTGGTTGTATGAGCATGATAAATCACACGGTATTTTCCGCCGGTTGCCTGCTTCTTTACTTCGTGATTCATCAGATGAGAAGGCAGCTCGCTGGTAGGACGTCCGCCGTTTTTCAGTCCCCAGACAATCCGGTAGGATTCTCCCTTTTCATCTACCTCAATCATGCAGATGGAATCTTCCGGGTTAATGATAACGTTTCTGAAATATTTTCCACTTCCGGTTACAAGAAAATACTCTCCAGCCAGTCCAGGCACTGAGGTGCCGATGGGCTGCCACGGTCCGGGATTAAAATTCTCTCTGACACTGTCTGCCTCCTCCGGCTTTACGCGGTAGGACAGATTTCCGCCGTTTCTCTCATGCCATCCCTGCTCCCATCCATCATTTGCCATGCGGATAAATCCCTGTACAAACTCTGCATCTAAAAATTTCATACTTGTTATTTCCTCCTTCTCCCTTTCTGCCGGGGACTCTTTCTCGTTTCTTCTATTCTCTTTTCATTATTTCCGTACTGACAGTACGTCCTTTTCATATTTTTCAATCTCTTCAAACATCTGGCTGTCTACAGCTACCTGGCAGCGGCGGCAGTATTCTTCCCAAACCTCTCCCAGCGGGTACATTTTCAGGTTCTCCTGCATTACCATCAGCTCTGTCATACGGTTCTCCTCCTGCAGTCTGCGAAGCTCTGCATACGGAGTGCACAGAGCAGAAAGCAGCGCCTTCTGGAAGCTGCGGAAACCAACTGCCCATGCAGAAATCCGGTTAATGCTGGCATCAAAATAATCCAGTGCAATATATACCCGATCCAGAGCGTCATTGCGGACAATCTCCTTGGCAATCTCTCTTGTTTCATCATCGTAAAGAACAACATGATCACTGTCCCAGCGAACCGGTCTTGTTACATGAAGAGCAATTTCCGGGAAGAAGCACAGCAGAGCCGGAATCTTGTCAGATACCATCTCTGTGGGATGATAATGACCGTTATCCATCAGCGGAAGCACACCGTCATGGGTTGCAGCAAAGCTTAATGCAAACTCTGCGGAACCAGCAGTATAGGACTCTACTCCAATGCCGAATACCTTGGATTCCACACAGGGCTTTACCAGGTTTTTATCAAATGGCTGAGACAGAATCTGCTCAATAGAATCCTTATAGCGCAGTCTCGGTCCCATTCTGTCTGCCGGAATATCCTTGTATCCGTCTCCGGTCCAGATATTCATTACACAGGGAACACCAGTCTCTTTTGCAAAATATTCAGAAATCCGGATACATGCCTTGCCGTGCTCAATCCAGAATTTTCTCGTTTCCTCGTCCGGACTGCTTAAAGTCAGACCATCCTTTACCTTCGGGTGAGAGAAAAAGGTGGGGTTAAAATCAATGCCCATCTGATGCTTTTTTGCAAACTCTACCCATTTTTCAAAATGCTTCGGTTCCAGCTTGTCACGATCCACCTCCTGGCCCGGCTCAAAAATAGCATAGCTGGCATGAAGGTTCAGTTTCTTTTTTCCCGGCATCAGGCTCAGAGCCTGCTCCATATCTGCCATCAGCTCCTGAGGAGTTCTCGCCTTTCCCGGATAGTTTCCTGTAGTCTGAATGCCTCCGGTCAGAGGACCGTCCTGATCAAAGCCCTTTACATCATCGCCCTGCCAGCAATGAAGGGATACGGGAATCTTCATCATCTTCTCAATTACTGCCTCTGTGTCCACACCTGCCAGACGGTATTTTTCTCTGGCTGCTTCATAATGATTCATTTTTTGTCTCCTTTCGCATGCTTTCTTTTTTATCTGTCATGCTTCTTTTTTCATCTATTTTCAGTTCCCTAAATGATGCTTCTTCAGCCCTTCTGATACTCACGAATAGGGAAGGATTCTGCCACACAGGCTCTTGCCTGCATAAGCCCTGCAAATTCTCCTTTTCCTATCATCTGAGCCATCAGATTTCCTATTGCCGTTGCTTCCGATGGTCCTGCCAGCACCCGGCGTCCTGACTGACTGGCAGTCAGTCTGTTTAAATAATCGGCATTGGCCCCGCCGCCTACAATGTGAATGGTATCATAGTGCTCTCCCGTCAGCTGCTCAATCTCCTGAACGGTCTCCCCATAGCACTTCGCCAAACTCTGATAGATGACTGCTGCCAATTCTCCTGTTGTTTCCGGAATTCTCTGTCCCGATTTTTCGCAATACTGGCGCACGGCCTCTGTCATACTTTCCGGAGCCAGAAATTCCTGTGCATTTACAAATACCCGGGACGGAAAATCGCTGCATTCATCCGCCATTTCACAGAGCTGAGCGAAAGAATACTGATCCTTTTCTTCATGGCGGACAGACTGAATCATCCACAGTCCCATAATGTTTTTCAGATACCGGTATCGGAAATCATATCCGCCCTCATTGGTGAAATTCTTCTGACGGCTTTCCTCTGTGCAGATGGCCTTTTTATTTTCCGTTCCCATTAAAGACCAGGTGCCGGAGCTGATGTACAGGCAGTTATCCTCCTGACACGGAACTGCCATAACAGCAGAAGCCGTATCGTGGGTAGCAGGAAGTACAACCTGACAGGAAAATCCCACTTCTTTTTCGATTTCCTTTGTAAAAACGCCCACCTGAGTTCCCGGCTGGCTCAAAGGCAGAAACATCTCTCTGGGATAACCAAGACGGCTTATCACCTCATCATCCCAATCCTTTGTCTCTGCATTCACCAGCTGCGTGCTGGTTGCATTGGTATACTCCGAACGCTTCTCTCCGGTCAGCAGAAAATGAAAATAATCCGGCAGCATCAGAAAGGTTCTTGCCTGTTCAAGATATTCCGGATGCGCCTTTTTTACTGCCATCAGCTGGAATACCGTATTAAAGATCTGCTTCTGAATTCCGGTTCTCTGATACAGCTCCTTTTCCGGAATCAGACGGTAAACCTCCTCGTCCATTCCTTCTGTACGGCTGTCCCGGTATCCAAAGGTATCTCCCAGTATCTGATCCTGCTCATCCAAAAGCACATAATCCACTGCCCAGGTATCAATTCCCATAGAAACAGGAATCTTACCAAGCTCTCCACAGCGCCGGATTCCTGTCTTGATTTCCTGAAACAGCGCCGGAATATCCCAGCACAGTCCCTGTTCGGTCTGCTTCATTCCATTTTCAAAACGATAAATCTCCTCAAGTACCAGCCGTCCCTTTTCCAGATGCCCCAGCATATGTCTTCCGCTGGATGCGCCAATGTCAACGGCAAGAAAATATGGACTCATGTTGCCCCTCCTCCTAAATTTCTTATGACTGAACTGTTATTTATTTTATAAAAAAAATCCTCTCCCTAAAAGCACACCGTTTGATGAAAGATCTGTCCTTATTTGCAAATCTTTAAAAATATGATATGATAGCAGGAAAGAAGCTCTCTGCCTGGCATCCTTTTTTCTCTGGCGCGCAGTTCGCCTCCATGGCTGCCAGAGAATATCCTGCAGGCGAAAAAAGGAGGAACGATTATGAATCAGCAGCTGATCCGTGAATTAAGCCAGATCACAGAAGAAGAACAGCGTATTTTAGACGGAGATCCATCCATTGATCCCGCCATATACTCCGATTCCCCCGCCTTTGTCATTGACAGCCGGAAAATGCTCCAGAAGGGAAAGCTGATTCAGGTTCGCCCACACACTCGTTTTGTCCATTTTCCCAGGCATACACACAATTATGTGGAAATGATTTATATGTGTTCCGGTCAGACTGTTCATGTAATCAATGGCTCAAAAATCGTCCTTCGCACAGGGGAACTGCTGATTTTAAACCAGCATGCTACCCAGGAAATCTTACCCGCCTCAGCAGAAGATATTGCCGTAAATTTTATTATTCTTCCTGAATTTTTTGATCAGACTCTGGCCATGCTTGGCTCTGAGCCAAGCATGCTTCGGGACTTTGTTACCGGCTGTCTTCAGTCTGCAGATTCTCCTGTTTCCTACCTTCATTTTCAGGTATCCGGGATTCTTCCTGTTCAGAATCTTGTGGAAAATCTTGTCTGGACCATTACCCATGAGCTCCAGAATAAACGGCTCATGAACCAGATTACTATGGGGCTTTTATTTCTTCAGCTTTTAAACCATATGGACAAAATCCAGACTGGTCAGAATTCCTTTGAACAGGAGCTTTTGATGAACGTTCTCCAGTATGTAGAGGAACACTACCGGGACGGCTCTCTCACTGCCCTGTCCAACCATTTAAACTGTGAATTCACCTGGCTTTCCAAAACGATTTTAAAGCTTTCCGGTTATACCTACACAGATCTGGTTCAAAAAAAGCGGCTGGAGCAGGCCTGCTTTCTCCTGCGCACCACCGCTTTGTCTGTCACCGATATCAGTCTTGCCGTAGGCTATGATAATTTCAGTTATTTTCACCGGATTTTTCGGAAAACTGTTGGCCTTACTCCTGGCGCTTACCGGAAAAGCCAGAGCCTCCCAGACTCCTCATAAAGGCGATGTCCTCTTTTGCAAACAGCAGGTTCATTTCTTCTCTTAAAAGATAGATTTCCCTCTTCTGCTTTTCCAGCCATCTGCTGATGGCAGTATAATCCATCACGCCGGCGCCCAGGGCTTCCGGCTGATAGATTTTTCTCCCATCCAGGCTGAAATCCTTAATATGCATCACATCTACAAAATCGCCCACAGCCTCCAGCCACTGGGTCCAATAAGCGTCCTGATCTGTTTTCTCCGGATGCTTCAGAAGGTTTGAGGCATCAAAAATAAGTTTCAAATGAGCCTCATCTCCAACCCGTTCCATCACCTCCAGCGTAGTTTCCAGATCCGCCAGCGGATGCCACCAGACCGGCTCGACAGCCAGAGGCATATCCACCCGGACGGCCTCCTCCACAACCCGGAGAATGCTGTCCATCATAAATGGCTTCCACTGCTTCCTCAGTTCCCAGTTCAGCCGGGGATAGGCTGTTTCCGTTCCTACTACGTGTGCCCCCAGCTCCTTTGCCCAGGTCATGCTTTTTTTCAGCGTATCTACTGCATAGCTGCGGACCTCCTCATCTGGATTTCCCAAATCCATATAGCAGCCAAAGACTGCAATATCAATCTTCTGCTTTTCAAAAGACCTCCGGATCTGCTCCAGCTTTTCTGCAGTAATATCTTCATAACCTTCTATTCCCAGAAAGGTCTTGGGAAGGGCCAGCTGAGCTGCCTCATACTCCTCGTCATGAAGCAGTCCGGCCAGTTCCCCGATTTCTCTCCGGCCAAAATCATGGGCGCGTACCCCTATTTTCATCACAATTCTCCTTTTTACATTCCCAGGGCTTCTGCCAGAGCCAGAATCGTCAGAGACTGACCGTAAGCCATAGGTGCAATCAGAATATTTTTATAATGCTCTGCGTTATAGCCCATTCCTGTACCTCCAGATACCTGAAGTACTGTTCCGTCCTCATCAATCTGATTGAGAATTCCACGGATTGCAGCAGCTGCACAGGGCAGGTAGGAATCATCAAGAATTCCGTAACGGATTCCCTTTAAAATTCCGGCAGTAATAGCAGCCGTTCCTGAGGTTTCCACGTAGCTGTCCGGATCGGTTAAAACCGTATGCCACAGACCTGTTTTCTTATCCTGCAGCTCCTTTAATTTGCTTACCTGAGCCTTGTAGGTATCTACAATAAAGGTCTTCAGACCTGCATTCATGGTTCCGTTAAACATATCGATGTAGTCCAGAATTCCCAGGGTAAACCAGCTGTTTCCCCTGCACCAGAAAATACCGCCGAAATTATTTCTCTCATTAAAGGTCCAACCATGATAAAACAGTCCTGTTTCTTTATCGCAGAGATATTTAATGTGCATCAAAACCTGATGAATGGACTCGTCAATCCAGTCCTGACGGTTGTATTTCTGACCCATGCGGTTTAAAAACAGCACAGTCATAAACAGAGTATCAATCCACATCTCGCTTTCATTGAGACGAACGCCCTGACGATCGCCGTTGGCGCTGGTCACATGCTGAAAACCGCCTTCCTTTGTCCGCGGCAGGCAGTTCATCAGCCAGTCTGCCCATTTCAGGCACAGCTTCTCAAACTCCGGATTCTGACAATCCTCATTGAACTCTGCCAGAGTCAGAAGAGGAGTGGTTGTATTGATATTTTTAGATGGCAGACCTTCCCGGATATTGTCCTCAAACCAGTGATACAGGAAATCCCGGTACTCCTGATTGTTCTTTACCTTCATAATCTTTAACAGCCCGTACAGACCTACTCCCTGGGGCCAGTCCCACTCTTTAATACCAAAATCTCTGCGGAAAAAACCAATTTTTTCTCCGCCGGCCTCCAGCTCCTTTTCATCCTCCGGACCGCCCAGATTCATCAGCTTCTGGATCACCAGATCCAGCTTTTTCTCCAGTTCTGCCTGATTAATTCCTTTCATTTTTTCCTCCTTCTCTGGATTTTTCAACCTGATTATTATATACTTTTTATGTATCTGTCGTTTCAGGGCATTGCCCTGACCTTTTATATGAAATCTGTGTATTATGGAAAAAGTTACTTATTACGGTGAAACTGACGGCATCTCTTTAGAACAGATGATGCGTTATGGAAAATTCGATATGCGGGTAAAGCACTTTCATACCCAGTATGAAATTTTTTATATTATTGAGGGGGAACGCGTTTTCTTTTTTAACAACCGGGAATACATTGCCCGGGCCGGAGATCTGATTCTGGTAAACTCCAACCTGATCCATATGACCCGCTCTGTTACCGGCTCCAATGACGGACATAACCGGATTATTCTTTATATTACCCGGCAAAAAATGGAGTCCTACGACGCCTTGCTTCCGTCCCTTCACCTGGTTCAGTTTTTTGATGATTATTATGGGATTTACCACCTGGATCGGGAGCAGCAGGCCCTGGTTCTTGCTCTCTTCCGCAGTATCCGCCATGCCCTGACAGAAAGAAAACGCAACTACCGCACCGGCATTGACCTGGATATTCTTTCCTGGCTCTTTAAAATGATGGAATTTGTGCGGATGCAGCACCAGGAAATGCCCAATGACTCAGATACTCCCAAATACCGGTCAGCCTACAAAATCGCCGATTACCTGACAGAAAACTGCGAGCGGCCCATTTCTCTCGATGAGCTGTCCGAACAGTTTTATCTGAGCAAATCCTATATCTGCCGCATTTTCAAGGAGGTTACCGGATATACCATCAGTGAATATACCAATATTCACCGGATTCGCAAGGCCAAGCGGTATCTGGAGGAAACCAATCTGAGCATATCAGAAATTTCTCATCGTCTCGGGTATGAAAGTCTGACCTACTTTGAGAAAATGTTTAAGCACTATATGACTCTGTCTCCCCTGAAATACCGCAAAACCCTGAATACAGTAACCTATACCAATAAGCCGGAGTATGAATACCATCCTGAAGAGCTTCAGGATGATTCCTCCAATAATTTCTTCCTGAATCCGGACCAATAGTCCGGATTCATTTGTTCTGTCATAGGAAAGTGCGTCCTATGACAGAACAACGCTCCGCGAGGGAGCTTCTTTTTATTTCTCCCTACAGAAGGTTAAGCACTCCCGGAAGCCACATGGAAAGAGCCGGAATAAAGGTTACAAGCAGCAGTCCTGCCACAATCGCCACGAAATAGGGAACCAGGCGCTTCATAACATCTTCTACCGGAAGGTGAGCCACGCTGCAGCCTACAAACAGAACGCTTCCTACCGGCGGCGTAATAGTACCGATTGCCAGGTTCATAATCATCATGATTCCGAAGTGAACCGGACTCATACCCAGGGCAGTCACAACCGGAAGGAAAATCGGTGTGAAAATAAGCAGTGCCGGAGCCATATCCATAAAGGTACCTACAATCAAAAGAATCAGGTTAATAATCAGCAGAATGACAACCTTATTTTCGGAAACTCCTAACAGAAGAGTACTGATTGCCTGGGGAAGACCGGTAAAGGACAGTACAAAGCTCAGTACAGAGGAAGCTCCGATAATCAGCATAACAATCGTAGTCATCACTGCCGTATCTGTCAGGATTCCCATAATCTGAGACGGCTTAATGCTGCGGTAAATAAATACAGAAAGAATAAATGCATAAACAACTGCCACACCGGAAGCCTCTGTAGGAGTAAAGTAGCCGGACAGAATTCCTCCAATGATAATTACAATCAGAAACAGGCTGGGCAGAGCCTCCCATACTGTTTTCATCACTCTGGAAACAGTAATCGCCTCACTCTTTACAACGTAGCCATGCTTCTTACCATAAAAGAAGGCTACAACCATGCACAAAACTGCCCATAAAATTCCGGGAATCCACCCTGCCATCAGCAGAGCAGATACGGAAATTCCGCCTGCTGCCGTAGAATAAATAATCGGAGCTGTAGTCGGAGGAATCAGCTGTCCCACTGGTGCTGATGCAATATTTACTGCTGCAGAATAACATTCATCGTAGCCATGCTCCTTCTCCAGCGGGTTCATAACACCGCCGATTGCAGTTGCGGCTGCAATACCGGAACCGGAAATAGAACCGAACATGGCATTGCCTGCCACATTGGTCAGCGCCAGAGAACCAGGAACCCGTCCCAGGAACAGAAGCGCCAGATTAATCAGACGTTTTGCAATACCGCCGCTGCTCATCAAAAGACCTGCCAGAATGAAGAAGGGAACAGCCAGCAAAGAAAAGCTGTCAATACCGCCTACCAGCTTCTGCGCGGAAATAAACATTCCAAAGCTGGGAGACAGAAACATGATAATGGTTACAAGAGCCGCACTGATAATGCTGAATGACACCGGCACACTAAAGACCAGCAGCATAAAAAACACAAGAACAAGAACAATCGCTGCCTGAATTTCCATTTATTTTGCCTCCTTCCACTGTTTCAGAGAATTTTTCAAACGGTCAATTCCATAACATACCATCAAAATACCGCTGACCGGTACGCCTGCGTAGTAAAGCTGCATAGGCATATGCATAGCCGGTGAAATCTGTCCTGCAGAGTTCATGGTTACCATCCAGCCGCCTGCAACCATTACAAAAACGCTGAGAACTAAAATCAATGCTTCAATAAATATGTTTGTCATTACTTTTCCCTTCGGCGAAAAATACTTCACCGCAATATTAATGGACAGATGCTTATCTTTTCCGTAGGCATACGGCACACCCAGCATGGTAGTCCAAATCAGAAGATAACGCAGCAGCTCCTCCGTATATTTACTGGGATTATTTAACACAAACCGGGTAATAACCTGCCAGATACATCCAAGCACCATGACTGCTACCAAAAGTCCCAGCACTGTTTCCAGAATTTTATTTAACGTCTTCATTCCGTACCTCCTTATTCAGCATATTTCTGAATATCATCGTAAAGTTCCTTATAGCTTTCTCCCTTTGCACAGAACTTTTCATGCACCGGCTGTACTGCCTCAATAAATGCAGTTTTGTCAATATCTCGGTAAACATGAACACCATGGCTTTCTGCCTCTTCCATAGCTTCTGCCATCATGCCGTTATAAAGATTTTTAAAATTGTCATTGGCCTTCTGAATAGCATCTATCAGATATTCCTGCTGCTCCGGAGTCATTTTATTCCAGGTCTTGGTGCTGATGATATAAATATCCGGTGAGTACTGATGCTCAGTATAGGTATAGGATTTTACCAGATCCTGATGTCCGTCTACGGTCAGCGCCAGCTCAGTATTTTCTGCGCCGTCTACAATTCCCTGCTGAAGAGAGCTGTAGGTCTCTCCGCTCGCCATGGGAACCGGTGAACCGCCCATCAGTTCAATCATATCCATGGAAGTGGAGCTGGGCATGGAACGGATTTTCTTTCCTTTCAGTACCGAAGGATCCGTACAGGCTACATCCTCCTTCAGATAAAAGTTACGGGAACCGTTGGCATAGTATCCAATAGCAATGTAACCGTCCTCCTCTGTGGAACGAAACAGCTCCTTTACCTTCTCACTCTGCTCACAGGCATCATAATAGTGCTGCTGGCTCTGAAACAGATAGGGAATGGCAAAAATAGAATACTCATCCTTAAACTGTCCCAGAGTGTTGGAGCTGACCTTCGCCATATCAAGTACTCCGGCCTTTACCATCTCAATCTCTTCCTTCTCTGTTCCCAGTACACCGCTGGCGTAGATGGAAACCTTCAGTTTCTGGCTGGGATCCTCTGCTGCAAACTCTGAAATCTTTGCAATGGAATCTGCAATTTCAGAGCCTTCTGCCTGGTTATGAGCCAGACGAAGCTCTAAAACATCGCTGTCCGAACCCCCTGCTACTGAAAAAAATGTTGCTCCTACAATCAGAATTCCAGCACAGGTTACTGCAATTCCAAGCGATTTTTTCCAACTTTTCATATTTGTTTTCCCCTTTTTCTTATGAAATGATTCCATAAAATTCCGGACTTTTTCATGAAATCTTCCAGTGTTTCCTACAATTTTCTCATGTATACATGTGATTTGTCTGTAATTCTACTGTATCACAGACCCCAAGCCGTTTCTTCTTCTCAATTGACTGGAATTTTTCATTTTCAAACTATATTGTACTGAGAGGAGTTGTCACATTTCATAAACTAGAACAAACAAAGAAGTCTTTCGACACATTCCTGCAGCAGACATAAGAAACAGGATGCCGCAAAATACGGCAATCCTCGCGGAGCGTTTTTGTTTCATAGAACGCAATTTCCGATAAAACGAAAAAGGGCAACAGAACTTTCCGCTCTGACGCCCGAAGATTTGGATGCTTCTCTTATTTTATTTTTCAGTATATCTTTTTCATGCCGACTTCCCATTTCCGCGAAAAAGATAGAAAAAGTCACCAGCCGGAGTGTGTTCCCGGGATATTCAAAGTGAGACCGGACACCTCCGATACAGCCGAAACTGCACTCCTCCCGGAACTGGTGACAGCTTTATTTTACCACCAGATGATTCCAGTGACAAGATCATTCTTTTCCCGCTCCAGCCAGACAAGTCTCTGTCGAAAGGCTCCCTCTCTGCCCTGCCGCATTCTCCAGAATCTCCATCATCATAACCGTATGCTTCATCATTTCCCGGCAGGAACTCCAGTCCTTTCTGTGAAGCTGACCTGCAAATTCCGCCATTTCTCCTGTCAATGTCCCCGGTGCCGGATCCTCTGCCAGAAGCCGCTGCTCGCCATCCACAGTGATCTCTGCCCGTGCCGCCGAGCTTACAGGTCCCTCAATTCGAATCCAGCCCTTTGTTCCCTGGATAAGGGCCCCGCAGGGGCTGGAAGAATCCTTGGCCCCGCTGCAGATTCCCAGAAAGTTTCCATACTTCAAAACTGCCGTTCCTGAGGTATCCACTCCATTAAATCCAAGATTTGCATAATAATCCACCTCTTCCGGCCTTCCAAACAAACCTGTCACAAAATGGAGATTATAAAGATTTATGTCATACAGACATCCTCCGCTGCAGGCGGGATCAAAAGCCGGAAGAACAATCCCCTGTTCATACTGTCTGTACCGGCTGGATATTCTGGAATAATTACACTGTACCATTTTCACAGCTCCGATCTCTCCCAAATGCCTCTTTACCGCCTGAAAAACAGGAGAATAGGGAATCTTAAAAGCCTCCCATAAAAAAAGTCCTTTTTCATCAGCCAGAGCTGCCAGCTCTTTTGCTTCGCAGGCTGTCACAGTAAAAGGTTTCTCGCAGATCACATGCTTTCCCGCTTCCAATGCCTTTTTTGCATATTCATAATGCATTTGATTGACAATTCCAATATAAACAGTATCCATATCTTCCCGTTCCAGAAAGGTTCTGTAATCTGTATCCACAGCTGGTATTCCAAACTCTTCAGCCAGAGCTCGCCCCTTCTCCAGGCTCTTCGCCCGAACACAGATAGCTGACAATTCGATCTCCGAAATCCCTTCTATATCCTGAAGCATCCTTCTTACTATCATGCCATTTCCTGCAATTCCAATCCGCATAATTGTCTCCCTTCTGCAGCTCTGATGCCTCGTTTTTCCCGATTCTGTTACGGGCTACAGGTTCTGTTTTCTTCTATTATATCAGATTATTCTTAATTACAACAATCCCATGAAAGAAAATTTATATGCCATCGTTGCATTTTCTGCCTTCCCATATTATAATAAAACGTAATTGTTCAGGACGGCGTGAGAACTGGCAGGAAAAGCCGTATCAAGCTTGCTTGTAAGCGGATTTTCCCGCCAGTTCTCACATCAGAGGAATCTCCGATGCTTCTTGTTCGGCTTTGCCGGACAAGACGATGCCTCGTCCTGAACAGTTGCAATAAAACGTAAATCTTGCGAATCGGCAAGGGAATGTAGATTATACAAAGGAGATAGTACCATGGGGTATGAATTTATCAATAAACTGCCGACTCCGGCAGAGATCAAAGAGCAGTTTCCTCTGCCTTTAGAATGCGCCGCTGCCAAGGCACAGCGGGATGAAGAAGTAAAAAAAGCAATCAGCGGACAGAGTGACAAGTTTCTTGTCATTATTGGTCCCTGCTCTGCTGACAATGAAGATTCCGTTCTGGATTATACAAGCCGTCTGGTAAAACTTCAGGAGGATACCAAGGATAAGCTGATCCTGATTCCCCGAATCTACACCAACAAGCCCAGAACCACTGGCGACGGATATAAGGGTATGCTTCACCAGCCTGATCCGGAAAAGCGCCCAAGCATGGCTGACGGTCTTCATGCAATCCGCCACCTTCATATGCGTGTGTTAATGGAAACCGGTCTTTCCACTGCTGATGAAATGCTGTATCCGGACAATGTCAGCTACCTGGATGACATTATGTCCTATATTGCTGTAGGGGCCCGCTCCGTGGAAAACCAGCAGCACCGTCTTGTTTCCAGCGGCTGTCATGTTCCGGTGGGCATGAAAAATCCTACCAGCGGCGATTTGTCCGTTATGCTCAATTCCGTTCATGCCGCCCAGCACGGCCACGAGTTTATCATGCGGGACTGGGAGGTAAAAACAGAAGGCAATCCCTGGACACACACCATCCTGCGGGGTGCTGTCAGCAAACATGGCCAGTGCCTGCCCAACTACCACTACGAGGATCTGATGCTGCTTCATCAGCTTTACATGGAGCGGAATCTGGTAAATCCGGCCTGCATTGTAGACGCTAACCACTCCAACTCCAACAAGCAGTACAAGGAGCAGATCCGCATTGTAAAAGAAGTGCTTCACAGCCGCCGCCACTCTGCTGATTTGAATTCCTTTATCAAGGGCGTCATGATTGAAAGCTATATTGAAGAAGGCAATCAGAAGATAGGGGAACACTGCTACGGAAAATCCATTACAGATCCCTGTCTTGGATGGGAAGATTCCGAGCGTCTTATTTACGAGATTGCAGAGGGCGTATAAGCTTTTTTCGCCTGTGCCAGGGCGCACATTCTTATGAAAAAAACGAGGGTATCGCCATCTCATTTGATGATTTGGCGATACCCTCATTAAATCTTTTTCCCGCGAACTTTTTCGCTGCCCTGAATAGTTATTGTATGTTTTTATTTATGCAAGATATTTCTTCAGAGTTGCTCTTACCGCGCCGGTTCCTGCAATCTCTTCCAGGAACATTTCCTCGATCTTCTCACCGATTCCTGCTTCATACAAATCAATTCCAAAAATATTTGCATTAGACAGAATGCCCTTCAGCTGTCCCTTGTAGGTTTCCGGATGGCCTACCTCAATGCCCTCCAGAGCCTGTACCAGCTCCGGAACCATCGGATCTGCAGACAGTTCAAACTTCTCACCATCATCCTGAACTCCCAGCAGGTAACGGCACCAGCCGGCAATTGCCAGCGGAATGGCAGTCAGCTTCTTTGCATCGCCGTATTTTGCTACATAGGATTTGATGGTTTCGCCGTAGCGGATGCCTACCTTCTGAGAGGTATCGGTTGCAATACGCTGGGGCGTATCCGGCATAAAGGGATTGGGAATCCGGACATTAATTACTTCATCTACAAATGCCTCCGGAGACAGGATTCCCGGATTGGTAACAACCGGCATACCCTCAACCGGACCAATCTGATGAACCAGCTTGTTCAGCTCTTCGTCCTTCATCTCATTGGCAATCAGATCATATCCCAGAACACAGCCATAAACTGCCAGAGCTGTATGCAGCGGATTCAGACAGGTAGTAACCTTCATGCGTTCTACCTTATTTACAGTGTCGCGATCTGTCATATAAACGCCTGCTTTTTCCAGAGCCGGACGGCCATTGGGGAATTTGTCCTCGATAACCAGGTACTGGGGACCTTCTGCGTTTACAAACGGAGCGATATAGGTTTTCTTGGAGGTAATAACCGGAGCCATACCCTCAACCCCTGCCTTTTCCAGCTCTTCACATACAGAATCAGCCGGTCTTGGGGTGATCTTATCAATCATACTCCAGGGGAATGCAACCTGCTTTTCATCGCAGAGATAGTCCACAAATTCAGCAGACACGAAGCCCTTCTTCTCCCACTCTTTTGCCATAGTTACGATGGAATTCTGCAGCTTCTCACCATTGTGTGAGCAGTTATCCATGGAAACAACAGACAGAGGATACTTTCCTGCCTGGAATCTTTCCCAAAGCAGAGCACAGACAACTGCCATCGCAGAGCCTGCCTTATCCGGGCCATTATCAATATCAGCCTGAATAAACGGGAAGAAATTGCCTTCTGCATTTTTCAGAGCATATCCCTTCTCGGTAATAGTAAAGGAAATCATCTGTAAATCCGGATTTACAAAAATCTCTTTCAGGCGATTCCACTCTTCAGCAACACCAGACTGAGCCTTGATAGCCTCTGTCAGGGAACCCAGAACTGCCTTGTCAGTTGAGCCATCAGCCTTTAAGGTAACAGCCAGAACCAGATTGTCATAGGGCTTGTAAATCTTATCTACTACATCAAAATCAAAGGTCTCCACACAGGTAATTCCCTTGTCCAGAGCGCCTTCCTCAATCAGCTTATCTGCCAGCCCGCCAATAAAAATACGGAAAATATTTCCTGCGCCAAAATGCACCCATACCGGAGCTTTTCTCGTATTCTCTGCCAGCTTCTCCACGTCATAAGACGGAAGCTTAATGCCTGCAGCCTGCCATGCTGCCGTATCCTTTAATCCTGCTAATGTCAGTTTCATATCGTCACACTTTCCTTTTTGGTTTCGTTTACTGGTCACTTTATCAAGGTCCGCACAAGACTCCCTCACTGAAAGTACTGCGGATACTGCTCCCGAAGAGCTGTTTCATCAACTTTATAGCGGTTTAAATGCTTTTCCATCAGCTGTCTGGCCGCCTCCTGGTCATGGGCTGCCACTGCTTCACAGATATTTCTGTGATCGCTCATCCACAGATGCTCCTTCACTGCCGTAACAGCCAGACTGCGAACCCGGTCAAAATGAACCGTAATGCTCCGCATCATCTCATAAGCCTGCATCCGTCCTGCAATCTGAAACAGCAGGCGATGGAATTCATCATCCATTTCCAGAAGCCTCTCTGAAGAGCCATGCTGATAATAAAACTCCTGAAGAGCAACATTCTCCTTCAGCTGCTCTAGCTGCTCCTGTGTCGCTCGTTCACAGGCAAGCTGCACCACTGCTACCTCCAGCACACTACGGACAAACTGCGCCTCCTCTACCAGATTGTAGTCAATTGGCGCTACCACACTGCCTCGCTGGGGGTATATCTCAACAATTTTAACCTTTGCCAAATCCAGCAGGGCTTCCCGGACCGGCGTCCGGGACAGATTCATCCAGGATGCCAGTTCCCGGTCGCTGATAGCAGCTCCCGGCTCCAGTTCCAGAGAAATAATCTTGTCCCGAATCACCCGTTTTGCATAATCACGTCCGCTTTCGTGGGGATATCGTTCTGTCAGCACCATGGTATCTACTCCCCCTTATTCTGTCCTGCGAAAAGCCGAAGAATCCTTTCCCTTCCGGTTTTCTTCAGCCTGAAAAATGACTTATTTGTTGGTCATTTTATCAATGGCTTCCCACAGACCATTTAAGTATACAGCTCCCAGAGCGCGGTCATACAGGCCATATCCCGGACGGCCAACCTCATCCCAGATCATTCTTCCGTGATCCGGACGAACATATACATCGTGAGGACAGGTATCGTAAACAGCCTTTACAATCTCAAACAGATCCAAATCACCAGCAGAAGACAGATGAGCTGCCTCACGGAACTTATGGTGTCCCAGATATTTTACATTGCGGATATGGAGGCAGGCAATCCGATCCATCTCGCCAAAGTGACGGATAATAGCCGGAATATCATTGTCCGGATTAGAGCCCAGAGAACCGGTGCACAGGCACAGTGCATTTGCCGGTGAATCGTGAAGGGCAACAATCTTGTCAAAATCTTCCTGGCTGTGAGAAATACGCGGCAGTCCGAAAATCGGCCATGCCGGATCATCCGGATGAACAGCCATCTTTACGCCAACCTCTTCACATACCGGAATTACTGCATCCAGGAAATACTTGTAGTTCTCACGCAGCTTGTCCGGAGTAATGCTCTCGTATCTCTTTAAAGTGGTCTCCAGCTCAGCCAGACGCTCCGGCTCCCATCCCGGCAGGGTAAATCCGTTGCAGTTTTCGATGGTATTCTTTACCAGATCTACCGGAGTCATATCGCCTAATTCCTTCTCATCGAAATACAGGCTGTTGGATCCGTCCTCCGGAATCTCTCTGGCCAGATCAGTACGCAGCCAGTCAAATACTGGCATAAAGTTGTATACAATAACCTTGATACCGTATTTTGCCAGATTGCGGATTGTGGTAATGTAGTTTGCAATATACTCGTCACGAGTAGGAAGACCCATCTTAATGTCCTCGTGCACGTTAACACTCTCAATAACCTCACACTCCAGACCTGCTGCATGAACCTCGTCTACATAAGCCTTGATCTCTTCCTCGGTCCAAACCTCTCCGGCTGCCTTGTAATCCAGGACGCCCATCAGACCGCTCATACCCGGGATCTGGCGAATCTGCTTTAAGGTAATGGAATCACTGTCAGAACCATACCAGCGGAATGTCATTTTCATATTGCATGTCCTCCTTAAAATAAAATTAAAATATAGTTTTCCTGTTTTCGCTCCGGTCATACACCGAAAGCCTGCTGCTGATCTGATTATATCACCATTTTTTCTATTGGTCAACTAATATATTAGTATTTTATCGGAAATTTGCACGATATTTTTTCCAAAAAACCTCTGTCTTTCCCTGTTTTGTCGTAATACACGCTTTCTATACAGGCAACAGCAAAAATAAGAGCATATTCCTGCCATGTATCTTCCTGCCAGAGGTCTTGTGATTTTACAAATTTTGCGATATGATATAGTTTAAAGTTTCCACAACAGTTCAGGAAACGACCACTGACCTGAACGATTGTAGGTTTTTCAAGAAAAGAGGATATTTTTATGAGACCTGATACCATTGTTACTTCTTCCAGAATTGACAAATCTATTTTCTGCCATTTTGCCATATTTGATTCTATGGTGTTCCGCAAACATTTCCGTTCCCCTGCCATTTTTGCAGGCATTATGGGTGTTTTCGCCTGCATTTGCTACACCCAGATCGGAAAAGCAGAGCAGGCCGCTCTTTTGGGAAATGTGCTCCTGGCCATAGGCCTGATTCTTCCAGCTGTATATTTCGGACATTTTTACATGGATCTTCAGACTCAGTCTAAGAAGCTCAAGCTGGAGACCCCCAAACATGTCTATACTATATCCATGACAACAGCGCCGGACGGCATCACCATTGTAACCCCTTCCGGTGAGGGCGGAACCCTTCGCCTCCGGTGGGAACATATTTATCAGGTATACCGGGTAAAAGACTGTATCTATTTTTACATTTCTGCCCGTCAGGCATTCCTTCTTCCTGATGGACAGAGTAATGTGGAGACCGACGAGCTGTGGACATTTTTAGGAGAAATGCTTCCGGCTGAAAAGGTTATTGATCGAAGAAAGCATTAAGATAAAGGAGCGCTGCTTCATAGGTGATTATTACTCACCTATGAAGCAGCGCTCCTTTATCTTTTCTATTGTAGCTGTTCAGGATGGGGGCATTACTAATTATCATTCTTCCTACAGCGACAGTCCTCCCCTCGCCCTCGCTCTTCGGTCCATTACAGACTGAATAACAGGAACCAGGAAAATTGCCACAATTCCTCCTGCAAATCCATTGTTATACAGGTTCATTCCACCGTAAACAATGCCCACATTCAGCGCTACAGAAGAGTGAAGGAAGCCTGCGAGAACTCCCGCAAGGATACCGAACTCCCCGGCAATCGGCGCCAGTGTTGTTGAAAGGAGCAGAGCCAGCTGTGCAGACGGATCCGTAATGGACCAGTTTTTTGCCACACTGGCCAGGCACACGCCTGCCATAACCGGAAGAATATTTCTCAGATGCTTTCCTGTAGCGCTGAAGCCTACAACCGTAAAAATACTGCCTATGGTTGGGCCGTTCAGCTCGCCGCCTAAAACCACCAGAATAATCATGGATGCCAGGCCGTTGACTCCCATATTGATCAGAGTCGCACTTCCGCCCTCTGTCTTATAATAGTCCGTGCCGCCCAGGCCATAGCATTTTAAAATATTCCTGTATCCCCGCACAGCCTCCTTTCTTCCGGAAAGAACGCCGTAGAGAATCATTCCTCCAAAAAGTACGGAGAGCAGCGCCAGAAACATGCCATTATTTCCTTCAGACCATATCAGCCTGGACTCAATGGTAATGCCAAAGGATTTAAACATAGAAACAATTACCGTAGCGATAATGCCTCCCGCAAACCCCACATTATAAAGAGAGTATCCCTTGTGAGAATAATGAACATGGGTACACAAAGGCGGAAGTACAAAGCCGATTACCGTACCAGTAAGAATACAAAGCCCCATTCTCACCGGAATCGGCAGCTCCCACATCTGCATGACCTGTGTAATAATCGGGGAAAGGCTTGTCCCATAATATCCAATATAAATATACCGGGACACTGAGGTTCTGTGATACCGGGCATAAAGAAATACACCCAGCATAATCGCCCAGATATTCAGAAGATTTTTTCCGAACAGAGAAAATCCGAACATCAGACAGGCAGAGGTGATGGTATGTCCGTCAAAATCCATCCCCAGCCCGTATACAATTCCAATACTTACTAACGTCAGGATGCCGGCATTGACAAATGCAGCTCCTACTCCTCCAATAATAAAATAGTCTGTAATCAGAAAATCCGGTTCCCGGATAATCGTAAAGATTCCCTGCAGAATCTCTCCTGGAGACTGCAGGAAAAATCCCACCAGGATAAAATATGCCGGAACAAGCGCCAGAAACAGAAACTGTCTGTCCCTCGGCCGCGGCTTTTTTATATTCATCAGCTGTCCTCTCTGTTATCTGCCCGTTTTCCGGGCTGCTTTTTTCAGTTACAAGGGTTCCGAACGGCAGGGCATTTCTGCCGTCCGGAACTGTTGTTTTCTTTGAATCACAAGGGCATCTGTCCCGCAGAATTTACTATTTCATCAATCCCACAGCTGTAAAATATGCCAGAACAATCACACCAAGAACAATCCGGTAATATCCGAAAAGCTTAAAGTTGTTTCTCCTGATATATCCCATCAAAAACTTAATGGAATAAACAGACACAAGAAATGCTACTACCATACCGAAAAACAGATAGAAAATCTCTACTCCGCTGAAATCAAACCCAAATTTCAGGATTTTCAGAAGGCTTGCGCCAAACATCACAGGAATACCCAGGAAGAAAGAAAACTCCGCCGCCACGCCCCGGGAACAGCCCAGAATCATAGCGCCAAGAATCGTTGCCCCGGAACGGGAGGTTCCAGGAATCAGAGAAAGTACCTGAAACAGTCCGATATAAAGCGCAGTCTGATAGGTTATCTGCGCGGTTCGCTGAATAGGAAATTCTGTGTACTGGTTTCTGTTTTCCAATACAATAAACAAAACTCCGTACAGCACCAGCATAGCCGCTACCACATAGGCATTGTACAAATGGGCATCCAGCCAGTCATCCAGCAAAAGTCCAAACACTGCTGCCGGAAGACAGGCCACTGCAATCTTAATCCAGAGATGGACCGTGGCTATCTTCTGTCCCTGAGTTTTCCCTCTGTCAAAGGGATTCAGCCTGTGGAAATACAAAACCACAACTGCCAGAATAGCCCCCAACTGAATTACAACGCGAAACATTTTCATAAATTCTTCTGTGACATGAAGCTGGATAATCTCATCCACAAGAATCATGTGTCCTGTGCTGCTGATGGGAAGCCATTCCGTAAAGCCCTCCACGATTCCAAGCACCAGAACCTTTAAAATCTCAATAAAATCCATGAGCTTATTCTCCTTTTCTATTTTCAATCTGCCAGTCAATCGGTGTCAGTCCGTTCTTCTCCAGATATGCATTTGTCTGCGAAAACGGTCTGCTGCCAAAAAATCCCCGATAGGCAGACAGGGGACTGGGATGAGGTGCCTCCAGAATCAAATGTCTGGGATTCGTCAGCATCACCTTTTTCGTCTGAGCCGGTCTTCCCCACAAAATAAATACCATAGGGCGATCCTGGTCATTTAAAATCCGGATAGCTGCATCCGTAAATTCCTCCCAGCCGATTCCCCTGTGGGAATTGGCCGCATGAGCCCGCACCGTCAGTACCGTATTCAAAAGCATCACTCCCTGTTTTGCCCATTTTACCAGATATCCGTTGTCCGGTATGTAGCAGCCCAGATCATCGTGAAGCTCCTGATAAATATTCACCAGTGACGGCGGAATCTCCACATCAGGCTTTACAGAAAAACAAAGTCCATGAGCCTGGCCTACATTGTGATAGGGATCCTGCCCAAGAATCACAACCTTTACCTGAGACAGAGGTGTAAATTCAAAGGCATTAAAAATATCATTGGCATCGGGAAAAATCTGCCTTGTTTCATATTCCCGCTTCACGGTATCATACAGTTTTTTGTAATATGGCTTCTTAAATTCTACGCTCAAGGGCTCCAGCCAGTCATTTGCAATGGCTCCCATCTTTCTCTCCTTTTCTTCTTATCGCTTATCAGAGACAGTTACAATTTTATTATGTTCCCTGCATTGTTTTGAAATCCCACGGACTTACAGACGCATCGGAAGCCCCCGCTCCCGAAGATAGCGCTTCAAATCCCGAATCTCCAGCTCTTTGTAGTGAAACAGAGAAGCCGCCAGAGCTGCATCTGCACCGCCAACTGTAAGGGCATCGTAAAAATGCTCCTTTGTGCCTGCGCCGCCAGAGGCAATAACAGGAACGGAAACATTGGCGGCAACCAGAGCTGTCAGCTCATTATCATACCCTGCCTTTGTGCCGTCACAATCCATGCTGGTTAAAAGAATCTCTCCTGCGCCCATATGATCAGCTTTCATAGCCCATTCCACTGCATCCAGTCCCGTATCGATTCTTCCTCCGTTTTTATACACATTCCATCCAGATCCGTCTTCCCGTCTTCTGGCATCAATCGCTACCACCACACACTGACGGCCGAACTTGTCTGCCGCATCTGATATCAGCTCCGGTGTATTAATAGCCGAGGAATTAATGGAAATCTTGTCAGCGCCCTCTCTCAGAAGCCGCCTGAAATCCTCCACTGTGCGGATTCCTCCGCCTACTGTAAAGGGTATAAATACGGTTTCCGCCACCCGGCGAACCATATCCACTACGGTTTCCCTGGCATCTGAGGATGCCGTAATATCCAGAAACACCAGCTCATCCGCACCGGCCCTGTCATAAGCCGCTGCAATCTCCACCGGATCTCCTGCATCCCGCAAATTCACAAAATTGACTCCCTTAACCACTCTCCCGCCATGAACATCCAGACAGGGAATAATCCTTTTCGTAAACATATGCCCATCCTCTCTTCCTTATCCGTCAAAGGCTGATAAAATTTTTCAGAATCTGAAGTCCTGTATCACTGCTCTTTTCCGGATGGAACTGGCAGGCAAATACATTTCCCGTTTCTACTGCTGCATGAATCACAACACCGTAATCTGCAGAAGCCGCCACAATCTCCGGATCTGCAGCTTCCAGATAATAGGAATGGACAAAATATACATAGGGCTCCTCTCCCAGCCCGGAAAACAGCCTGGTTTCTGGACGGAGGGTCAGGGAATTCCATCCCATATGCGGAATTTTAAGTCCCGGCGTATTCGGAATCCTGCGGATTTTCCCCTTTAGAATTCCCAGGCCGGGAACGCCCTGGCTTTCCTCACTTTCCTCAAACAAAAGCTGCAGTCCCAGGCAGATTCCCAGAAAAGGTGTCCCCTTCTGCACTACCTGACGGATAATCTCTACTAGTCCATACTGGTGAAGCTTTTCCATGGCATCACCAAAAGCGCCTACTCCCGGAAGAATCACCCGGTCTGCTGCCAGGATCTCCTCTCTGTCTCTGGTAATCACAGTCTCCTCCCCAAGAGCCTGCAGCGCCTTTTCCACACTTCTCAAATTTCCTGCATCGTAATCAATAATCGCTGTCATATTGTCTCCCCTTGTCTCTTTGCCCCGTTTGATGTCAACAGTTTATCATACTCTCTTTTATTTCACAACAAATTTCCGTATCCATTCCGGCGAAAAGGCCTTCACTCCCACAGCCCGTTCTCCCAGCTCTGCCGATGTCTGCGGAAAGGTTTTGTGTACCCGGCAGAAAAATGACTTCTGGTTAAAAAAACAGGTTTTTTCAAAGGGGAAACGGATCACTCCCGGATTTTCAAATCCACATCCCAATTCCAGAATCACAAGCTCTCTGTTCAGAGTTTTTGTCAGCCACTGGGTATATTTTTCCCACTGAGGCAAATATCCTTCCTCAATATAAGGAGTTGCCTGAATCGTGTTTCCTGTCAATGTCGCGCCGCAGTGAGGGCAGATATCATCCGGTATTTCTCCCGGTTCCCAGATATCCTTCGTACAGCCCTCCGAGCACTGGCGCCAGTTTTCATTGCCGCAGGGCGCCACAATTCTCTGAAACCGGGTATCCTGCTCTGGACGCTTCTGCTCTTTTGGCGGAAAAAGGCGATCCATCAGGGCCATCGTCTCACTATCTGCAGAAGGACAGGAGAAGGTCTCTTCCGGCTCCGGATCTGAGGATACTGTCCTATCCATTTGGCTTCCCAGAGCTGTATCAAAAATCATTCCGTCCACTGCCATGGTTACAATAAAATAATCCTTATCTTTTATTAATTCATAAAGACTGTCATAAGCAGACAGCAGTTCCCTGTCATCGCTTATGCCCCGCTTCCACTCCTCCCCCAAACCGATCAAAACCTTGTCAGCTGAGGCGATTTTTTCTTTTACTTTCTCAATCAGTTCCGTATCTGAATAATGATCTGTCATATTTTTCTCTGTCCTTTTCTGTATTTTCTGCGTTCCGCTCCGGCAGGTTCCCGCCCATTCCGGTATTTTCCTGCCTGCTCCGGCAGATTTCCGTAAAACACATTATACCATATTTTTATCCGCCTGTTCGATCTCTTTTTTCACTGATTTTCCAAGGTTTCCTCTTGCAATTCTTCTCTATCTGTTGTACGCTGTTTTTATCACCAGAAGGGAGAGATACCATGAAAAAAACATTATCCATCAGTGTACTTGCCTGTGCGCTGGCGCTGACTTTTGCAGTTCCTGCCCTGGCTCATGGCCGCCAGGCCTGCAGACAGGATCCCGTCTGCCAGGAAACCCATCTGTGTGGAGAGAACTGCTCCTATCTTGATGAGGATGGAGACGGCATCTGTGATCACCGTAAGGACTGTCCGGAAGATTGTCCGGCTTATTCATCCGCCGAAAACAATGACCAGCCTGACTGCCCGTACCGAGAGCAGGGCTCCGGCAGCGGACACCGCAGAGGGCATCATTCCGGCAGCGGTTATGGAAGACACTGCAGACGCTGAAACAGCCCTGTTTTTATATCATTTCAAGCACAGAGGCAAATGCTGCATTCTTGGAATGCAGCAGATGGCTGCTCATGGAAGATGCAGCTTCTTCGATCCTTTCCTCCAAAATACAGTCAATGATTTCTATATGTTCCCTGGCTGCAGTCTGATGTCTGTCCCACAGGCTTTCCTCGCTGAGAATCCGTATCCTCATATTTTGATTAAACACCTGCTGGAGCGTCTGAAAAAAATATTTATTTTTACAGGATGCTGCAATCGTCTCATGCAGATCATCGTCGCTTCTGGCAAACAAGGCGGCCGTTTCCTGGCTTTTTACTCCGCCTTTGACAATTCTCTCCGACACAGCTTTGATTGCCTTTAATTTCTCTTTGTCGATATAGCTTCCATACTTTTTCACAACGTAAGGCTCCAAAAGCCATCTGGCCTCAAAGGTCATAGCGATTTCCTTCATCGTGATTGGAAGAACGATAATCCCCTTCTTGGGAATAATCTGGATCAGCCCTTCCTGTGCCAGCATGTTCAAGGCTTCCCGAATCGGAGTACGGCTGGCGTCAACCGTTTCCATTATAATTGCCTCACTCAAAATATCATTCGGCTTATATTCGCACCGAATAATTTTTTCTTTTATCGTTTCATAGGCAAACTGCTTCAAATTCATCTGTGTTTTTTTCATCGTATTTTCCTGCTTTTCCTTCTCTTTTCACTGATTATGATTATATCAAAATCAGTGAAAACAAGCTGTAAATTTTTATCCTTTCTTGTTATAAATTCTAATAGTTCAGCCTTCCATCTCCTCCCCCTCTTACAGCAGGAAGAAAATGCGCCTAAAATCATATCACCAGGCATTCATCTTGTATGCAAGATGAATATATTTTCCTTTCAGACTTTCTCTGTTATTATTTGATTATAACAAACAATCAACATGTTGATATAGAAAAGTACATATTTTTAACAATTTTTCAAACTATTCAGGACAGCTTTGCAGGGTCAAAAGGATGCCCCGTCCTGAACAGTTTTCAATTCTTAAATAATTACAGGGGGATACCATGAAAAAAAAGTGGATAAAAGTTTTAGCAGCCGGTATGGCGTCTATACTTCTTGTTTCTGGCTGCAGTTCCAATGGCGTTAACCAGGACAGCTCTGAAAAAACCGTTCACCTTACCTTCGGACATGGACAGGCAGAGGGACATCCGTACCATATCGCCGCCATGCACTTCAAAGAAGAGGTGGAAAAGAAAACCGGCGGACGGGTAATTGTGGACGTACAGCCCAACGGAAATCTCGGTGATGAAAGAGAGATGACTGAAAGCCTGCAGCTTGGAACCATTGACATCACTGTTGCCGTCGCAGCAACGCTCAGCGGCTTTAATCAGGATCTTGACGTTTTTAATTTTCCTTATTTATTTGACTCCCGTGAAGAAGCCTTCCGTGTTCTTGACGGAGAAGCCGGACAGAAAATATTCAGCGGACTGGATAAACAGGGAATTGAAACCTTCGGCACCTTTGATCTTGGTTTTCGAAGCATGACCAACTCCAAGTGTCCCATCGTCGTGCCAGAGGATGCGGACGGTATCCGAATGAGGACTCTGGAAAGTTCTGTCTGTGTAGATTCTCTGGGCGAGCTGGGTATCGATGCCGTATCTATGAGCTTTGGCGAACTCTTCACCGCACTGCAGACAAATGCTGTTGATGGACAGGAAAATCCTCTTTTTACCATTTATAATTCCAGATTCTATGAGGTGCAGAAATATCTTTCACTGACAGAACATTTCTATCCCGTATGTCCCGTCATGGCAAGCAAGCTTATGTGGAAAAAACTCAGCAAAGAGGATGCTGAAATTGTAAGAGCCGCGCTTTATGACATGGTTGATTATGAACGGACAGTCGCCGGTGAAGAACTTGATAAAACCCTCCAGAAAATCAAGGATGCCGGAATGGAGGTCAATACGGTTGACAAAAATCTTTTTAAACAGGCAATTTCTCCTGTATACGAGAAATATAATGCCCAGTATGGAGATCTGCTGAAAGAAATCGAAAAAGCAAAGGAGAGGTAGCTATGAAGCTTATATACAGCATAGATAAAATAATCAATCAAATTCTTAAAGCTGTTGTTGTCATTATGCTCAGTGTTATGTCCATTGTCGTATTTGCACAGGTTATATTCCGCATTATGCACCTGTCCATTCCCTGGAGTGAGGAGCTTTCCAAATACCTGTTAATCTGGAGCACATTTCTAGGTTCTGCACTGTGCATCAGGAGAAAATCCCTGGTCGGACTCGAATTTTTCTTAAACAGCATGACAAAAAAGAATCAGAAAATCCTTCAGACTGTTTTAAACCTTATTGTCTGCGCGATGCTTCTGTTCCTGATTCGTGTCGGCTTCTGGTCTGTCAGACAGGTATGGTTTCAGATTACTCCCGTACTGAAGCAGTCCATGGGACTGATGTATGCATCGATACCAGTTGGTTCTGTTTTTATGCTGATAAATGAAATTATTGTCACAGTTTATTTATGGAAAGGGGAAGAAAACGCATGACTTCCGTATTATTTCTTAGCATGATTGTACTCCTCATCATAGGAGTCCCGATTTCATTTGTTCTGTGTGGTTCCTCTATCATCGCTATTCTTTCCAGCGGAGAAATCAACAGCGCCATTGTAATTCAGAGAATGTTTTCCGGAAGTGGAAGCTTTACCCTGCTTGCCATTCCATTTTTCGTTCTGGCCGGCAATCTTATGAGCTCTGGAGGAATTTCCAGACGGCTTGTCAATCTCTGCAACAGCCTATTCGGCCATATTTCCGGAGGACTAGCCATGGTAGCTATTATTACCTGCGCCTTTTTCGCTGCAATTTCCGGTTCCAGCGCAGCTACTGCCGCTGCAGTAGGCACGATTATTATCCCGGAAATGCTCAAGCATAAATATGATAAAAACTTTGCAGGCGCCACGGTTGCTTCCTCAGCTGAACTGGGAGTCATTATTCCCCCAAGCATTGGACTTATCCAGTACGGAGTTGCAACTGGTACCTCCATCAGCGATCTATTTATGGCTGGATTTATCCCTGGAATCTTTATCTGCATTATCCTTTGCTTTGTAGCCCATTTTCTGTGCCGCAGTCAGGGCTTTGAACCAAGCAGCAAGGCTTCCAGGGAAGAAAAATTACAGGCCTTTAAGGATGCCATCCTTGCACTGCTTATGCCATTTATCATTCTTGGCGGCATCTACAGCGGACTCTTCACCCCTACGGAGGCAGCTGTAATTGCCGTATTCTATGGATTCATTGTAGGAGTTTTTGTATACAAAGAAATTAAACTCTCTGATATTCCAAAAATTCTTACGGATTCTGCCGTTACTATGGCGACGGTGCTGCTGATTATGTCCGCCTCCACCATTTTTGGGTGGCTGCTGACCAAGCTTCAGATTCCCCAGGCTGTAGCTCAGGGCTTCCTCGGCATTTCTGAGAACAAATATATTTTCCTGCTCTTAGTCAATATCCTGCTCTTATTGATCGGCATGTTCTGCGAAGCAGGCGCCGCTATGGTCATCCTTGCTCCGCTTCTGGCTCCGGTTGCACAGGCCCTAGGAATCGATTTGATTCACTTTGGTATTATTATGATGTCCAATCTTGCAATCGGCATGATGACGCCTCCTGTCGGTGTCAATCTGTATGTGGTATGTGATACGGCAAAGGTGAAAATAGAGGGTATGTTCCCTTACCTGGTAAAATATTTTGCAGCCCTCGTGGCCGGTATTCTGGTCATCACCTATGTACCGCAGCTGTCTCTGCTACTTGTAAATCTTTTTCAATAACCATGCCATCCTAACCGACTGCTGCATAATTCCTGTCTCTTCAGGACCTTTTTTCTGGACAGGAAGATGACCTGTCCGAGACAGTTACAATTTCTAAATAAGGGAGTTTAAATGATATGAAGATAACAGATATTAAAACCATAAAACTGCAGTATCCCTATAAAACATGGATCGCCGATGGCTGCGGAAGCTGCGGTGCAAGAGGAGCATTTCTTATTTTCGTTGAAACAGATACTGAGCTCTGCGGAATTGGAGAAGCTGCCACCTTTGGTAGCTCCATGGACGCCATGGAATTCATTGTAGAAAAGCAGTTAAAACCACTCCTTGTGGAAGAGGATCCCACCCGCATTGAATACCTGTACCAGAAAATGATCTGGAACAACTGGGCAAATGGCCGAAAAGGCCTTGTCTTGGGAGCCATCAGCGGCATCGACATTGCTTTATGGGATCTCCTTGGCAAAATCGCCGGTCTTCCAATCTGTAAGCTGCTGGGGCAGGTAAGCGACAGGGTTCAGGCATATGCCAGTGCAGGCTTCTACGCAGAGGGAAAAAACCTGGATATGCTCCAAAAGGAAATTGAAGGCTATCTGGACAGAGGCTTCACTGCTTTCAAAATGAAAATTGGACGAACCAGCAATAATTATAAAATGAGACTCCGCTTCATGAAAAACGGGGAGTTCTATCTTACCCCAGAGGAGGATAAGGCTCGAATCGAGCTTGTGCGACGCACCATAGGACCGGATAAAATTCTAATGCTGGATATGAACTGTACCTGGGATTTTAACGATGTACTGGATTCCAGAGATTTCTTCCGTCAGAACCGTATCTTTATGATTGAAGAGCCGATCCGCTCGGATCATCTGGAGGGCTATCGAAAGCTGACTGAAAACCTGGGGGATGTACGAGTTGCAGGAATTGAATCTGCACAGGGACTCTCTGATTATGCAGAGCTTATTTCCTCCAATGCTGTCGATGTTGTCCAGGCCTCTCTTGGATGGGCTGGAGGCTTTACCGGCTGCAGGGCAATCGCCTCTACTGCCCATGCTTTTCAAAAATTATATACGCCTCATTCCTTTTTCTCTGCAGTTCTGACTGCTGCAAATGTACAATTCGCTGCTGCGCAGGTCAATATCCCATTTATCGAGGCAGAGGAAAACGAAAATCCGCTTCGCACGGAGCTGCTGCTCCACCCGATTGAAACAGATCGCTATATGAATTATCTTGTAAGTGATAAACCGGGGCTTGGCATCGAGCTTAACTGGGATACTGTAAATAAATATCGCATTTAAAATCTCTGTCATAGCTTTCCCACAGCTTTTCTTCAGAAAAAATCCGACAGGCCTTTCTTTCCAGAAAGGCCCTGCCGGATTGTCATATTTTCGCTGCAGGAATTCGGGATGGTATCCTTCCGGAATTCCTGACTGCCTCAATTTCGCAAAATCTCCTGAAACTACCGCTTAATATCGTAGTTCATGTTCATCAGATTCTTAATGGAATTTACATCGTCAGTAATATTGGCATCTCCATGGATGGTATGCTTAATCGCACTGCTGGCTACAGCAAAATTAATCATATCCATTGCTTTATATCCATGAATCATTGCATAAATCAGGCCGCTGGCAAAGGCATCTCCGCCTCCTACCCGATCCAGAATATTAAAGGTAAACAGCTTACTTTCAAAGGTATGGCCCTCATACCACATAAAGGCCTTTAAGCTGTTTTCACTTCCGCTGTGAGCATAGCGGACATGGCGGGCAATACACTGAAGATTCGGATAACGATCAATAAAATGCTGGAAAATCTCATCCTGCTGCTCATAGCTGGGCTGTAAGGGCACGCCGTCCTTCCAGTCTCCCTTTCTATGGTTTTCCTCATCCTTCCACAGATGATACGGCTCAATCCCCAGAAGCACATCAATATAGGGCAGGCACTTGGTACAGAAGTCCCGGGCCTCCTCCCAGCTCCACAGAAGGCTTCTGAAGTTTCCATCAAAGCTGACTGTCAGTCCTTTTTCCTTTGCCACGCTCAGACATCTCAGAATCAGATCACTGCAGTTTTGAGACAGCGCCGGAGTAATGCCGCTTAAATGCAGCCAGTCATAACCGTCCAGCAGCTGTTCCACATCCAGATTGCTGAAATCATACTCAGCCATTGCGCTGTGCTTTCTGTCGTAAATTACTTTGCTGGGACGGATTCCATATCCAGTTTCCAGATAATAGGTACCCAGACGCTGAGTCGGAGTCTCCTTTGGGCCTGTCAGAATCATCGGAGTGCAGTGTACATCACTGGAGCGAAGCCAGCGAACTGCGCTTTTTCCCAGGCTGTTATTGGGAACTACGCTGAAAAAGGTGCTGTCCACTCCCAGGTTGGCCAGAGCCATGGCAATATTTGCCTCGCTTCCGCCGTAGCTTGCCTCAAAATTTGTGGCCAAACGGATCTTCTCGTAATTGGGCGGTGTCAGACGCAGCATAATTTCACCAATCGTAATAAACTTTTTTGTGCTTGTAACATTCGTCCACAGAGGATTCTTATGTTCCATAAAATACCTTCCTTCCGGCCAGAAAATATGTAACAGTTCAGCCTTGCGGGGATTCGGTCAAAAAAACTCGTTGAAAGTTTGCTTTCATAAGAATTTTTCTGACCGAATCCACATAAGTCGGACGCCTAAAGCTTCTTGTTCGCTGTAAGCGGGCAAGAAGCTGCAAGGCTGAACTGTTACGAAAATATATCAGCCTGCGTATAAAATTTTTCTACCATAAAATCATTTTATACGATCCACCGGTTTTATTCAATGGACAATCCCACAATTTCTATTTTTATTTTCTGAACATAATGTCAAAAAGGGGACTTTACAGAATAAATTTTCGTTATTCTGTAAAATCCCCAGGAAAATTCACCCTCTATTTTGTTAAAAACGTTTTTCGGATATCCGAACTTTTCCTACATCAGAGATTTGTAAAGCTCCTTAATCTCTGCAACAGAGGTATCTCTCGGGTTGCCCGGACGGCATGCATCTGCAAATGCAGACTCAGATAAGAAATCCAGATCCTCTTCTTTTACAATCGCCTTTAAGTCAGCAGGGATGCCTACATCAGCAGACAGCTTCTTCACTGCATCAACAGCTGCCTTGCGGTACTCCTCCTGTGTCATGCTGTCTGTACCCTCAACACCCATGGCTTTTGCAATATATTTGTACTTGTCTCCAGTGCAGGGAGCGTTGTACTCCATAATGGTAGGAAGCAGGATTGCATTTGCCACACCGTGAGGAGTATCATAAACAGCGCCCAGAGAATGTGCCATGGAATGTACAATTCCAAGACCAACGTTGGAGAAGCCCATACCAGCTACATACTGTCCCAGAGCCATTCCCTCGCGGCCCTCCGGCGTATTGTCAACTGCGCCCCGCAGAGATTTGGAAATAATCTCGATCGCTTTCAGATGGAACATATCGGTCATTTCCCATGCGCCCTTGGTAATATATCCCTCAATTGCGTGGGTCAGAGCATCCATACCGGTTGCTGCAGTCAGACCCTTTGGCATAGATGCCATCATATCCGGATCAATAACAGCAATAACAGGAATATCATGAGTATCTACACAAACGAATTTTCTCTTTTTCTCTACATCTGTAATAACATAGTTAATGGTAACCTCTGCTGCTGTACCTGCTGTAGTAGGAACTGCAATAATCGGCACGCAGGGCTTCTTGGTGGGCGCAACGCCCTCTAAGCTTCTTACATCTGCAAATTCCGGATTGGTAATAATAATACCCACTGCCTTTGCAGTATCCATGGAAGAACCGCCGCCAATTGCAATAATATAGTCTGCGCCGGATGCCTTAAATGCAGCAACACCTGTCTGTACATTTTCAATGGTGGGGTTGGGCTTAATATCAGAGTAAATCTCATATGCCAGTCCAGCCTCGTCCAGAACGTCTGTTACCTTCTTCGTTACACCAAATTTAATCAAATCCGGGTCAGAGCATACAAATGCCTTTGCAAAACCTCTCGTTTTTACCTCTGCCGGAATTTCTTTAATCGCACCTGCGCCATGATAAGATGTTTCATTTAAAACAATTCTGTTCGCCATAATAAAAATCCTCCTTAAACTGTTCTGATTGCTTCATGTACTGTCATTATTTTAACAATGTGTAGAAAAAAAAGAAAGTGACAAAACACAGGCTTTGTCACTTTCTTCTTGTTTTTGTCAGATTTTCACAAATATCATTATGCATTAAGTACAATATTCTAAAGCAGCCCCAGCTCTGAAAAAACCTTTTCCAGCTTGGGAGGCATTGCCTCTACCAGCTTATAGGACATCTGTTCCGGAGAGTCCTTCATTCCTCCCAGAACCCATTTTTCTGTCATATAGACAGAGCCTCGACAATACATTTCCAGCAGAAATTCCAGTTCCTCACTTAAGTGACGGCTGGTCTTTCTTGCTATCAGACTGATATAAAACTGCAGAATCAGTTCAAAATCATGCTCTTTAACCGAGTTGTAATCATCAGAACGGAATGCCTCTGTAAAAAACGCCTTCTCACTGCGGATAAACTCAAACTTCTGGGTCAGACTCTCCCCTACAGTATGTCCCACACCAATCTGTTCAAAGGACTGAAGCACCAGCTTGTCAAAATACCAGTTGATCAAATCATACTTGTCCTTAAAATTCCGATAAAAGGTCTGGCGTGTCAGACCGCAGCCCTCCACAATATCCTTTACTGTAATCCGATCGACCGGCGTTGTTTTCATACACTCCTTAATAGAGGCCGCCAGCTTGTACTTTGTATTCAGGCCCTTTTCCTGTTCTGCCATCCCGTTTCCTCCCCTGCCGTTCCGGTTTTATCTCTGTTTTTTCTGTCCTGTATGTTTTTTTATTTATTGCTTCCGGCAGTCCCTCGTTTACCTTCTGCCTCAACCAGGAGCCTCTCTTCGCCGGTTCCTGGTTCCCGCGTCTGAATCCAGCCTGTTTTTTTATTTCTCATCGCATACCTGGAAAATATAAAACTTCAGATAATAGGACGCCTGTTCTCCGCCTGTCCACAAAATCGGATGATCTGCTGCCTGAGTACGGTACTCCACCTGTCTCAGCCGTTTGTGGGCTCCTGCTGCCGCTTCCCGGATCGTTTTTGTAAACAGCTCCGGATCCATAAAATGAGAGCAGGAGCAGGTCGCCAGATAGCCACCATCCTTCACCAGCTTCAGTCCTCTGATATTAATCTCCCGGTATCCCTTCACCGCATTCTTAATAGAACTGCGTGACTTTGTAAATGCAGGAGGATCCAGAATCACCACATCATACCGCTCCCCCTTCTGCTCCAGTTCCGGAAGCAGATCAAACACGTCTGCGCAGACAAAAGATACCCGATCAGACAGTCCGTTTAACTCCGCATTCTCTCTGGCCTGATCCACACCCAGCTGAGAGGCATCCACTCCCAGCACAGACTTTGCTCCGGCAATTCCGGCATTTAAGGCAAAGGAGCCTGTATGCGTAAAGCAGTCCAGCACCTTCTTCCCCTTACACAGCCTCTGAATCGCCAGGCGGTTATACTTCTGATCCAGGAAAAATCCTGTTTTCTGACCGTCCTGTACATCCACCAGATACCGGACACCATTTTCCACAATCTCCACCTTTGTGTCAAAGGGTTCTCCTACAAAGCCCTTATATCGCTCCATGCCCTCCTGCTGCCGTACCTTGGCGTCACTGCGTTCATAGATCCCCCGAATTGCAATGCCGTCCTCCGCCAAAACCTTTTTCAGCTTTTCCAGAATCACTGGTTTCCACCGGTCAATACCAAGAGCCAGAGATTCGACTACCAGAACGTCACTGAACTTATCAACCACGATTCCCGGAAGGAAATCTGCCTCCCCGAAAATCACACGGCAGCTGGATGTATCTGTCACTGTCTTTCTGTATTCCCAGGCATTGCGAACCCGCATTTCAATAAAGTCCTCATTTACCTCTGTGTCTGCTTTTCTTGTCATCATGCGAACAGTGATTTTGGAACGGGTGTTGATAAATCCCTGTCCCATGGGATATCCGTCAAAATCCTCCACACGAACCATGTCTCCGTTTTCATAATCGCCCTGAATTTCTGCAATCTCATTATCGTAAATCCAGGCGCCGCCGGCCTTTAAACTGCGGCCCTCACCTTTTTTTAATTTTACAGATGCGGTTGTCATAAAGACTCCTTCCTCTTTCTCTCTTCATATTTTATACTGTAGTCTGACTTCTATTTTAACTGTTTAAAGGAAAATGGGCAAGAGCATCTTACCCCGAGAATGATCTGAAATTTTTTTAGGTTTTTCACAATATTTTTTGTGCATTTTCACTAATTTATAGACGTTTTTTTTCACAGGAATGCCATAGACTTAACACTTTTTTTACGATATAATCAATTTATCAAATGAAAACAAAATATTTTTTGTTACCAATATGTATATCCTGGGGATTGGCCCAGAGTCTCTACCAACTGCCTACAGAGTTGACTACATATCTTATGTAGTCAGCTCTTTTTTTCCCTTTGTATAGTAGATTCTCTGCGTTTTCCCCTAATCTGAACGAAAAAACATTGGTTCAAAAAAGTAAGGAGGCATCAAAAAGCATGAATATGATAGGTCAGCAAGTAAAACGAGTGGATGCTTATGGCAAGGTCACTGGTGAAGCTAAGTATACTGCCGATCTGGAACCGAGAGATATTCTCCACGGAAAGGTTGTTCATTCTACTATCGCCAACGGCCTGGTAAAGAGCTTTGATTTAGAGGAAGCCTATAAGGTGCCCGGAGTTGTAAAAATCGTCACCTGTTTCGACGTTCCCGACTGCCAGTTTCCTACTGCCGGCCATCCCTGGAGCGTAGAGACAAAGCATCAGGACATCTGTGATCGGAAGCTTTTAAACCAGAGAGTCCGGCTTTACGGGGATGACATTGCAGCTGTTATCGCAGAAGACGAGGTCGCTGCAGCACGGGCCGCACGGCTGGTTAAGGTCGAATACGAAGAATACGAGCCCATTGTTACTGTAGAAGCTGCCATGGCAGAAAACGCCACACCGCTTCACCCGGATATCCGCAAAGACAATGTGATTGTTCATTCTCATATGACTATGGGAGATCCAGATTTTACCTATGAAGAAGGACTGGAAAAAGCCAGAGAGCAGTATGGCAGGGAAAATATTGTGGCTCTGGAAGAAGAATATGACACTCCCCGGATTTCCCACTGCCATATTGAGCTGCCGGTTTCCTGGGCCTATGTGGACACCAACGGAAAGGTTACGGTTGTCTGCTCCACCCAGATTCCTCATATTGTACGGCGCTGTACGGCTCAGGCCCTTGGCATTCCTGTCGGAAAGGTCCGCATCATTAAGCCCTATATCGGCGGCGGCTTCGGCAATAAGCAGGATGTGCTCTATGAGCCGTTAAATGCATTTCTTTCCATGTCTGTAGGCGGACGGCCTGTAAGACTGGAAATCAGCCGTGAAGAAACCATTTCCGGCACACGCACACGCCACGCCATCAAGGGAAAATGCCGCGGCGTTGTAACAAAGGACGGAGAGATCCTGGCGCGTCAGCTGGAAGCTTATGCAAACAACGGAGCCTATGCCTCCCACGGTCACGCGATCTGTGCCAACTGCGGAAATGTATTTAAGGATCTGTATCGGGATCGTCTGGGCACTGAGGTAGACTGCTGGACAGTCTACACCTCTTCTCCTACAGCAGGCGCCATGAGAGCCTACGGAATCCCGCAGGCTGACTGGTTTGCAGAGTGTCTGACCGACGATCTGGCTGAAGCCATCGGCATGGATCCCTGCGAACTCCGTCTGAAAAACTGCATGGAGGAAGGCTTTGTAGATCCCTCCAATGGAATTACCTTCCATTCCTACGGACTGAAAAAGTGCATCGAGGAAGGACGCAGACATATCCGCTGGGATGAAAAATGGAATGCCTACAAAAACCAGACCGGCCCTGTAAGAAAAGGCGTAGGTATGGCAATTTTCTGTTATAAAACAGGTGTACACCCGATTTCCCTGGAAACTGCCTCTGTTCGTATGGTATTAAACCAGGACGGTTCCATGCAGGTCTGCATGGGCGCTACAGAAATCGGCCAGGGCGCAGATACCGTCTTTTCCCAGATGGCATCTCAGACCACAGGAATCTCCTTTGATAAGGTCTATATTATGTCCACACAGGATACAGATATCACGCCTTTTGACACAGGAGCCTACGCTTCCCGCCAGACCTATGTTTCCGGCATGGCCTGCAAAAAGTGCGGCGAGGAGCTGCGGCACAGGATTCTGGAATACGCAGCTTATATGCTGAACCACGATGTATCTGATATGTCAAAAACCATTTATGCAGATACCGTAAAGGACGCTGCCGCAAGGCTGAGAGATGTTCTGGGACTGAACCCGGAAGAGGAAATTACAGAAGATATGCTTGATATTCAGAACAGCCAGATTGTTGTAAACGGCGGAGATCCGGTTCTCTTTGATGTAGCTGTTGTTGCTGATACGGCATTTTATTCCCTGGATCGCTCCATCCATCTGACTGCAGAGGTAACCAACCACTGTAAGGACAACACCTTCTCTTCTGGCTGCTGCTTCGTAGAGATTGAAGTTGATATGCCTCTGGGACTGATTACTGTAAAGGACATTATCAATGTTCACGATTCCGGTATTCTGATTAATCCGGCAACTGCCAGAGCTCAGGTACACGGAGGCATGAGCATGGGACTGGGCTACGGACTGTCCGAGGAACTTCTGATAGATGAAAAAACAGGACGCCCGCTGAACAACAACCTGCTCGACTATAAGATTCCTACCGCCATGGATACTCCGGATCTGAATGTTTCCTTCATTCAGCTTGAAGATCCTACCGGCCCCTTCGGAAACAAATCCCTGGGTGAGCCTCCGGCTATCCCGGTTGCTCCGGCTATCCGAAATGCTCTGTTAAATGCAACTGGCGTACACATGAATGTAACCCCGATGACCGCACAGCGGCTCATTGAAAAATTCAAAGAAAAAGGTCTGATATAAGGAGAATGTTATGTTTGATATAAAATCATTTTACGAGGCAAAGGATGTGGCTGACGCCATCAGAGCCCTGGAAATGGATCCGGACGCAGAGATTATCAGCGGCGGAACGGACGTACTGATCCGGGTCAGAGAAGGCAAGGATGCAGGGAGATCCCTGGTATCTGTCCACAATCTTCAGGAATTAAAAGGCGTAAAGCTATTGGAAAACGGAGACCTCTGGATTGGAGCGGGAACCGCATTTTCCCATATTACCAATGATCCGCTGATCCAGAAATACATTCCCATGCTGGGCGATGCGGTTGATATGGTTGGCGGTCCCCAGATCCGCAACACCGGAACCATCGGCGGCAATATCTGCAACGGCGCTACCTCTGCCGATTCTGCCTCTACCATGTGGACTCTGGAGGCAGAAGTCTTACTGGAAGGACCTTCCGGAAAACGTGCAGTTCCTGTCTGTGAATTCTACACTGGTCCCGGAAGAACTGTCCGAGATCGCTGTGAGGTCTGCACCGGCTTTCTTGTAAAAAAAGAAAACTTTGAAGGCTGGACCGGACATTATGTAAAATATGGAAAACGAAAAGCTATGGAGATCGCAACTCTGGGCTGCGCTGTCCGGGTAAAACTCAGCGAAGACAAAAAACGCATCGAAGATGTTCGCCTGGGATACGGAGTAGCAGGTCCTACTCCGCTCCGCTGCCGAAAGGCAGAAGAGGGCTTAAAGGGATGTGAAACAACCGATGCCGATGCAGTTCTTGCCTTTGGTAAGAATGCCCTGGAGGAGGTTAATCCCCGAACCTCCTGGAGAGCATCTAAGGAATTCCGTCTTCAGCTGGTAGAAGAGCTGGCAAAACGAGCTTTATGTGAAGCCGTAAAAAAAGCAGGAGGTGCCGTCAATGCTTAAAATTGTACATATGAAAGTAAATGGAAAGGAAACAGAGCTGGCTGTTGACGAGCGGGAATCCCTTCTGGATACACTCCGCACCCGCCTTGGCCTGACATCCGTAAAAAAAGGCTGTGAGGTCGGTGAATGCGGAGCCTGCACCGTTCTTGTAAACGGAGAAGCCATTGACAGCTGTATTTATCTGACCCTCTGGGCCGACGGAAAAAGCGTTATGACTGTAGAAGGCCTGAAGGGCCCTAACGGAGAGCTTTCTCCGATTCAGAAGGCCTTTATTGAAGAGGCTGCTGTTCAGTGCGGCTTCTGTACCCCAGGCCTGATTATGAGTGCTGTTGAAATTGTTGGAACCGGCAAAAAATATAACCGGGAAGAGCTGAAAAAGCTGATTTCCGGACACCTGTGCCGCTGTACCGGATATGAAAATATTTTAAATGCCATGGAACGAATTGTAGAGGAAGTCTACCAAACAACTCATAAAGAAGAAACGACAGCTTAAAGGAGGAGTACATCATGGGAAGACCTGCAAATGACAGCGTAAACTGCAGTATTAATAATATTTATCGGCTGGAAGGACGCGTCCCCATCGGAAAGGCGATTCCCTTTGGCCTGCAGCACATTCTGGCCATGTTTGTTTCAAACCTGGCTCCTATTACCATTATTGCCGGCGCCGCCCGGCCGGCTCTTTCCCAGGCTCAGGTCGCCATTCTGCTCCAGAATGCCATGTTTGTTGCCGGTATTGCCACACTGATTCAGCTTTACCCCATCTGGCGAATCGGCTCAAAGCTTCCTGTTGTTATGGGCGTAAGCTTTACCTTTGTAACAGTTCTCAGTACCGTAGCCGCCAACTATGGATATCCGGCAGTTATCGGCGCGGTTCTGGTAGGCGGTATTTTTGAGGGAACTCTGGGACTTCTTGCAAAATACTGGAGAAAAATCATTACTCCTGTTGTTGCAGCTTCTGTTGTAACTGCCATCGGATTTTCCCTTTTCACCGTAGGAGCCCGCTCCTTTGGAGGCGGCTATGCCGAGGATTTCGGTTCTGTTGAAAACCTCGCCATCGGTACCATCACGCTGGTTACCTGCCTGCTGTGGAACATTTTTGCAAAAGGTTATTTGAAGCAGCTTTCTGTTCTGGCTGGACTGGTTGTAGGCTATGTGATTTCCATTTTTGCAGGAAAGGTAGATTTAAGTCTTATTATGTCAGGCGGTCTGATTTCCCTGCCTCACCTGCTTCCCTTTGCTCCGGAATTCCATCCGGGCGCCATTCTTTCTGCCTGCATTATCTTCCTGGTATCTGCAGCAGAAACCATCGGCGATACCTCCGCTCTGGTATCCGGCGGCTTAAACCGGGAAATTACCGGAAAGGAAATCTCCGGCTCCCTCGCCTGTGACGGATACGCTTCTGCCATTTCCGGACTGTTTGGCTGTCCGCCAGTTACCTCCTTCTCACAAAACGTAGGTCTGGTAGCTATGACTCATGTTGTCAACCGCTTTACCATTATGACAGGCGCTGCCTGCATGATTCTTGCCGGTCTGCTTCCTCCTGTAGGAAACTTTTTCGCATCTCTGCCGGAATGCGTTCTGGGCGGATGTACCATTATGATGTTTGGTTCTATCCTTACCTCCGGCGTGCAGATGATTGCAAAATGCGGCTTCTCGCAGCGCAACGTAACCATTATTTCTCTTTCCCTGGCAATCGGTATCGGATTTACTACCGCCAGTGAAAGCGGTATCTGGAGCATCTTCCCGCAGCTGGTACAGTCTGTATTTTCTGCCAATGTAGTAGCTGTTGTGTTTGTAGTTTCCATCATCCTCAGCCTGGTGCTTCCAAAGGATATGGATATTAAAAGAGTGGAAGAGAAATAAAAGCTAAATAGAAAAAGGGCCTGTCCTGAAAACATAATTCAGCCACAGCCTGTAAGCAGGCATAATTATGGGGGTATCACAAAATCATCAAATCAAATGATTTTGCGATACCCCCATATCTTCTTTGTATGATCTTGATAGGCTTTTCTTTTTACGGCATACTGGAATACAGCTTCCCTGGCTCCAGGTTTTTCCCCTTGGCAGCAGCCATTTCACTGACTGTAACCAGCTGAAATCCCCGATTTACCAGCTCCGGAATCATCCGGACTGCCGCATCGCCGCTCTGGCTGTAAAGCTCGTGCATCAGTACAATATCTCCGTCCTTTACCTTACTTAGAACAGCCTGAACTGTCTTATCTGCATTTTTCGTTTTCCAGTCTAAGGTATCAATATTCCACTGAATCATCGGCATATTGACATTAGCTTTTACTGTATTGTTTACATTGCCGCCGGGAAGCCTCATCAGCTTTGGGCGGACGCCGCAGGCTGCCTCAATAGCGTCATTGGCCTGACTGACCTGAGCCTGAATCTGTGCTGGCCCCAGCTTCTGGAAATACTTGTGATTCATGGAATGGTTGGCTACCTCATGTCCTTCTGCTACCATTCTCTGTACCTCAGCTGCGTAGGAGCCAACCCGTTCTCCCACCATAAAGAAGGTTGCTTTTCCGCCATACTGGGCCAGACAATCCATGATCCTGTTTCCTACAGAGGGCTGGGGACCATCATCAAAGGTCAACGCTACCATAGGTCTTGACGGATCCACCACGCGGCCGGAAGAAGCCGCCGCTGCCTGTTCACCGCTGACTGCCTCTGCCTGCGCCATACCCTGATCTGCAGGGAACAGCTCTCCGGAAGGAACTCCCTCCGGGCTTTCTGTCCCGCCCTGTTCGCCCCCGGCTGCCGGATCCGAAAGAGACTGCTGAACCTGTCCCGGACTGTCCGCTTCCCCTGCTGTAATCACCGGGGAGGAAGCAGCGACTTCACTTTCCGGAGCCGGAGCCTGCTCATTCTGAACCGTGTTTGGAGTCGTGCTGTCTCCTGCATTCTGCCCTCCTGGTCCGTAAAAATGAACCGTCTCAGAACCTCCTCCCGGTACCTCTGCGCTGTTTTCCTGCACTGCACCCTGACCTGCTGTAATCACAGCTGATCCATATGTATCAAAGGACTGCTCTGCTGCCAGTACCGGCTGAGAAACAAGCAGAGCACAGGCTGCCGCAGCTGCATAAATGAACCTCAAATGTTTCATCACTATAACCTCCTGAATTCCTGTCTGTTATGCCCTCAGTATACATGATACTGCTGTGAAAAACAAGTCCCGGCGGCCGCCCTTTCTCTCTCTTTTTATAACTGTTCAGGACAGCATCTTCTTGTGCAGCTTTGCCAAAAAAGAAGCATCAGAGCTTCCTCCGATGCTTTCTTCTTTACCGTCCCCGCAGATAATCAAGCACTGCCGCTATGGATTTTTCCCGCACTGGAATCGTTCGCTCCGGCCCCTGAATGTGCTCCAGATAATGAGCGTCCGAATTGCTGATAATCCGGCATCCTTCCAGATAAGGATTCTCCCGCCTTATCTGATGAAGCTTCTTCAAATCCTTCAGTTCAGCTGTTTTAAACCGGCTGTCCGGCGGTACAAATCCCAGATTGGCAATCAGACTGTTGGCAGATTTCTCCACATGGGCCGGAAACATGACGCCGCCGAAATCCTCAGTCAGCTCCCACAGCCTGTCAAAGGAAATATCTGTACTGTTAATCAGAAGATTCGGCTCAGTTGCCACACAAATATCCTCTTCATTGAAGATCTGCTGCTTTCCAAAAATCTCCTCCCGGTTGGGAAATTTCATCAGCCTCTCATACACATATCCGTCAAAATTTAAGGCTGCCTCCAAAGTCGGAAACAGACATACTGCATGAACCTCCTCCGAGGTATTGATCTCCATTCCCGGAATCGCCAGCACACCATATTCCTGTGCAAACTTCATCACCGCCGGACAGTTTCGACAGCTGTTGTGATCCGTCACTGCAATCACATCCAGACCTGTAACCGCTGCCATTCCTACAATATTGCCTGGTGTCATATCATCATCCCCGCATGGGGAAAGGCAGGAATGAATATGTAAATCATAGCTGAGATTAACCATGAAGCTGCTGCCAGATCCACAGGGCTGCTTCAAATACAGGCAGCTCTGTGGCCAGAACGGTAATTTCCTGCTGCTGTGCCTTTTTCAGGGCAATCTCGTCCAAAGCAGCCCCCTCTCCCATAATCACGCAGGCCACATCCGCCAGCGTTGCCACTGCCAGCGTATTCATATTCCCCATTACAGTCACCCACGCACAGCCGGCAGGCGCCCGTCCCATAGCCACGCTGAGAAGGTCACAGCAAAACGGAACTGTGATTTCCCGATCTGTTTCATCGCCTTCATGAATCACCGAAAATTCACCGCTGTCAATCAGCTGTCTTACTGTCATACACTGTCCTCCTGATTATCATCTTTATTGTCCAGCCGTGACATCTCACTATAGATTCTCTGAATATATTCTTTCATAATCTTCAGTGTCTCCTGTCCTCCGGTATTTCCTGCATGAAGATCATCGGCAAGGATTGCGACTTCTTCGGAAAGCCTGTGAAGATTTTCTCTCAGGTAATACACACAGTCATTTTCACTGGCCTGTCCCCTGACAATATCCTCAGCAAGAGCCTTGCAGGTAGGTGCGCCGCAGGAACCGCAGTCCAGCCCTGGAAATTTCTTACACAGCCGCTCTGCCTGATTCAGTCTGGCAAAGCTCTCCATAATATTCTCTCCCAGATTAAATACCGGCTCATACTGTACGCCCACAGTCCAGGGCACAATCGTTTCCGCATGTTCTTCATTTTCCATGTGACTGCGGGCCACAGGCATATACTTGCGCAGACGCTTCAGCTTTACCTCCGCCACATATGGATTTTCCACGGTAAGAACACCGCCGACACAGCCGCCGTTACATGCATTCAGTTCTACAAATTTCAGGTGAGAAAACTTCTGATCCTCCAGATCCTCCAGCACCCGAATCACATTCTCAATCCCATCAGCAGCCAGGTAGTTTTCTGTAAAAAGCCCCCCGGCTTCTCCTCCGCTCCGCCCCCAGCTGATGCCAATCTTTCCTGAAGTACTTAACTCCAGCGCTTCGTCTCCCACTGCCTTCATATGGGAAAGAAGCTGGGGATATACGTCCTTAATGGCAAGTACGCAGTCTATCTCGCTCTTCTCTGTTCCCAGAGGAGCCTTTGCATAAGTCACCTTGGAAGGGCAGGGGGAAATGAAACAGATGCCGATGTCCTCTCTGGCAAATCCCGTCCGTTCCATAGCTTTTTGAGCTGCCATAATAGCGGCCACCTCCACCGGCGGCTTTAAAGGAAGCAGGTGGGGGATCAGATTTGGAAATCTAACCCGAATCAGCCGCACTACAGACGGACAGGCTGTGCTGATCAGAGGAAGCTGTTCCTCGTGAGTCGTCAGATAGGTCCTGGTCGCTTCTGATACCAGTTCCGCCGCTGCACTCACCTCAAAAACATCGTCAAATCCCATCATCAGCAATGCATTCAGAACAATATTCACATCATCCAGATTGTTAAACTGACTGTACAGCGCAGGCGCCGGCAAAGCCACAGTATATTTAAACTGTTTCATAACCTCCAGCTTATCATAAGTTGCCTTTTTTGCATGATAGGAGCAGACTCTGATACATTCTCCACAGTCAATACAAAACTTGCTGTTAATCTGCGCCTTACCGCCCCTCACCCGGATAGCCTGGGTCGGGCACCGCTTAATGCAGTTAATACATCCCTTACATAAATCCGCGTCCAGACGGACGGAATGATAGAATTTATCCATTCTGTCTTTTCAACCTCCAAAGCCCTATGCCAGGTTTACCTCCATGGTAATAGTGGTTCCCACTCCCAGCGCTGTCTCTATTTTCATGTCATCCGTATATTTTTTCATATTGGGCAGTCCCATACCGGCGCCAAAGCCCAGGCTTCTTACCTCGTCCGGCGCGGTAGAGTAACCTGCCTTCATAGCCAGATCAATATCCGGAATACCAGGGCCCACATCAGCCAGAATCATCCGGATCTTCTCCGGACTGATCTCCACAGTGATTTCCCCTCCCTTGGCGTGAATCACCATATTAATCTCTCCCTCATACATGGCAATCGCCACCTTGCGTACTGCCTCCGGACTCACCCCAAGCTGCTTTAATTTGCTTTTCACATCGCTACTGGCTTCCCCCGCCCGTGTAAAATCATCCGGCGGGATTGTATAATTCAGCACAATTGCTTCACTCATCAGATCGCACCTCCGCCAAGTCCTGCCTGATACAGCATACCGCAGGAAGAAAACATCCTGTGGCCGGTTTCCATTACAATCAAGTCCCTCTCCTTCGCCATATCAAGAATCGTCTGATCGGGCTTTTTTCCCCGCACAAAAATCAGGCAGACAATGTCCAGCATCTCTGCAGTCCGAATTACCTGAGGATTGCACAGACCTGTCAAAAGCACGGAATGATCCTTGGAAAATGCCAGAACATCACTCATCATATCTGATCCACAGGCGCTGCGCACCTCCCGATCCAGAAACTCTTCTCCTGTCAGCACCCTGGCACCCAGTATTTTCTGTACATCTCTTGCAGTCATTGCATCGCCCTCCTTTTTATGATACAGCTGCACTCCTTTCCGTCTCGTCATACAGCTGTTCACATTCCTCAACTTATGCTTTTAGAATACCATTGAACATATGAATGATCAACATAATTTCTAAAAACCTTTTTGATTTTCACCGTTTTATTGTAGCTTTTTTATCAGTTGTATGATAGAATATTAGTTACATTTTACAACGACATTTTGTATAGGAGGAATAAACATGGCTTGCAAAAAAGAAGGTGTTTCCTTCAGCGGTACTCCGGAGCAGGAAGCTGCTTTAAAGGAGGCAATCGCAGAACTGAAGGACACAAAAGGCGCTCTGATGCCCATTATGCAGCGGGCACAGGATATTTACGGTTATCTTCCCATCGAAGTTCAGACCATGATTTCTGATGAAACCGGCATTCCGCTGGAGAAAATCTATGGTGTTGCCACATTTTATGCACAGTTCGCACTTCAGCCCAAGGGCAAATATCAGGTTTCTGTCTGTCTCGGAACAGCCTGCTACGTAAAAGGCTCCGGAGCAATTTTCAGCAAACTGGAGGAACTGCTTGGCATCACTAATGGAGAATGTACCCCGGATGGTCGGTTTTCGCTTGATTCCTGCCGTTGTGTAGGTGCCTGTGGACTGGCTCCCGTTATGATGATTAATGATGAAGTATACGGACGTCTGACACCGGATGATATTCCCGGCATTCTTGCCAAATATCAATAAGGCCTATGATGCCTGAAATTTCTTTAAATATTCTGGATGTGGCAGAGAACTCCACCAGGGCCAAAGCCTCTCTGGTTGAAATTACTGTAGATGCCGACACCGCCTCTGACCGTCTGACCATTGTTATTAAGGACAATGGCTGCGGTATGACCGAAGAACAGGTAGCCCAGGTAACGGATCCCTTTTTTACCAGCAGAACCACCCGCAAGGTCGGGCTGGGCGTTCCGTTTTTTAAATATGCGGCGGAAAGCACCGGAGGAAGCTTTTCCATCGAATCCAGACCAGGTGAAGGCACTGCAGTAACTGCTGTATTTGTCCTTTCCCACATTGACCGGATGCCCCTGGGAGACATAACCAGCACCATTCATACGCTGATTGTATACCATCCCGAAACGGATTTTCTTTACCGATACAGCTATAACGGCACAGCCTTTACTCTGGACACCAGAGAATTCCGGCAGATTTTGGGAGATGTTCCCTTTGACACACCAGAGGTATCCGAATATATCAGAGAATATCTGACAGAGAATAAACTGGAAACTGACGGCGGCGCCCTGTACTGAGGACCGCCTTTAGAACAGCACAGCCCTTCCCCCTCTTTGGGATGGAGCGGCTGCTGAAGCTGTAGATTTGGAGGATTACATGAAAAGTCTTGAAGAATTAAGAGCCATCCGTGAACGGATGCAGAGCCAGGTAAGTATGCGGGCAGAGGATCACGCCCATACCCGTGTTGTTGTCGGAATGGCTACCTGCGGAATTGCCAGCGGCGCAAGACCTGTTCTGACCGCCCTGTCCAATCTGGTTCAGGAAAAAGGTCTGACTGACCGTGTTTCCGTAACCCAGACCGGATGCATCGGATTATGCCAGTATGAGCCTATCGTGGAAGTTATGGAACCTGGAAAACCCAAGGTTACCTATATTAAAATGACCGCAGAAAAAGCTGCAGAGGTGGTAGAGCGCCACTTAATCGGCGGCCATATCGTAGAAAACTACACCCTGAATTCTGCAGATATCAAATAAGGAGGAGCGCCAATGTATCGTTCACATGTATTGGTCTGCGGCGGAACAGGATGTACTTCCTCCGGAAGCCAGCAGATTATGGAAGCCCTGAAAGAAGAGATTAAAAAAGCAGGCCTGGAAAACGAGGTTTCCGTTGTTCAGACCGGCTGTCACGGCCTGTGTGCACTGGGCCCGATTATGATTGTTTATCCGGATGCCAGCTTTTACTCCATGGTAAAGGTAGAGGATATTCCGGAAATTGTCCAGGAACATCTGTTGAAGGGCCGGGTTGTTACCCGCCTTCTGTATCAGGAGACCGTTACTCCTGCTGGTGTAAAGGCTTTGATTGATACAGATTTCTACAAAAAACAGCACCGCATTGCCCTGAGAAACTGCGGTATTATCAACCCGGAGGTTATTGAAGAGTACATCGGTACCGGCGGCTATGCTGCTCTGGGTAAGGTTCTGACTGAAATGACTCCTGACGATGTCATCCAGTGTCTCTTAGATTCCGGTCTGCGGGGTCGTGGAGGCGGCGGATTCCCCACGGGCCTCAAATGGAAGCTGGCCAAGCAAAATGACGCTGATCAGAAGTATGTCTGCTGTAACGCCGACGAAGGTGATCCGGGCGCATTTATGGATCGTTCCATTCTGGAAGGAGATCCCCACGCTGTACTGGAGGCCATGGCTATTGCCGGCTACGCTATCGGAGCAAATCAGGGTTATATTTACGTTCGTGCCGAGTACCCCATTGCCGTTGAGCGTCTGAGAATTGCCATTAATCAGGCAAGAGAAATGGAGCTTTTAGGAAAAGACATTTTCGGCTCCGGCTTTGACTTTGATATTGATCTGCGTCTTGGCGCAGGCGCATTCGTCTGCGGTGAAGAAACTGCTTTGATGATGTCCATTGAAGGCAACCGCGGCGAGCCCAGACCCAGACCGCCCTTCCCGGCTCAGAAAGGTCTGTTTGGAAAACCGACCATCTTAAACAACGTAGAAACCTACGCCAATATTCCTCAGATTATCCTGAACGGACCGGAGTGGTTCTCCTCCATGGGTACAGAGAAATCAAAGGGAACGAAGGTATTTGCACTGGGCGGTAAGATTCACAATACCGGTCTGGTAGAGATCCCCATGGGTACCACCCTTCGCGAGGTTATTGAAGAAATCGGCGGCGGCATTCCCAATGGAAAGAAATTCAAGGCTGCCCAGACCGGCGGACCGTCCGGCGGATGTATCCCGGCAGAGCATTACGATATTCCCATTGACTATGACAACCTGATTTCCATCGGCTCCATGATGGGCTCCGGCGGACTGATTGTTATGGATGAAACAGACTGTATGGTTGATATCGCCAAGTTCTTCCTGGAGTTTACCGTAGAAGAATCCTGCGGCAAATGTACTCCCTGCCGTATCGGTACCAAGCGTATGCTTGAGATCCTGACCAAGATTACCAAGGGCGAGGCTACCATGGAGGATCTGGATAAGCTGGAACAGCTCTGCTATTATGTAAAAGAAAACTCTGCCTGCGGCCTGGGACAGACTGCCCCCAACCCGGTGCTTTCTACCCTGCGCTATTTCCGCGATGAGTATGAAGCTCACATCAAGGAAAAACGGTGTCCGGCAGGCGTATGTAAAGCCCTTCTCTCCTACCACATTGATCCGGATAAGTGCCGCGGATGTACCCTGTGCGCCCGCACCTGTCCCAACAACGCCATCATCGGCTCTGTACGGAACCCGCATGTAATCGACACAGACAAGTGTATCAAGTGCGGCGCCTGCATGGAGAAATGTAAATTCGGCGCTATCTACAAAAAGTAATGGAGGAGAATGGATATGGAGAATATTACAATTAAAATTAACGGCATTGAAGTAAGTGCTCCAAAAGGCTCCACCATCCTGGAAGCAGCCCGTCTGGCTCACATTGAGATTCCTACTCTCTGCTTTTTAAAGGATATCAATGAGATCGGCGCCTGCCGTATGTGTGTAGTGGAGGTTAAGGGAGCAAAAAGCCTGGTTGTTGCCTGTGTATACCCCATCAATGAGGGTATGGAGGTATGGACCAACACCCCGAAGGTACTGGAATCCCGCAAGAAAACCCTTCAGCTTCTGCTTTCCAACCATAATCGCAGCTGTCTGTCCTGCGTCCGCAGCGGAAACTGTGAGCTGCAGCAGATGGCAAAAGAACTGGGCGTAGAAGACGAGGGATATTATGACGGCGAGCATACTCCGTCCTGTATTGATGACAGCGCGGTTCATATGATTCGTGACAACAGCAAGTGTATCCTTTGCCGTCGCTGTATTGCTGTCTGTGAAAAGGTACAGAATATCGGCGTAATCGGCGCAAACGAAAGAGGCTTTGCCACCTTCGTCGGCTCTGCCTTCAATATGGGACTGGGTGAAACCAGCTGTGTATCCTGCGGACAGTGTATCGCTGTCTGTCCTACCGGCGCGCTTCAGGAAAAATCCCAGGTTGATGAGGTTCTTGCAGCGATTGCAGATCCTTCCAAGCATGTGATTGTTCAGACAGCTCCCGCTGTGCGGGCTGCTTTGGGTGAAGAATTTGGCTATCCCATCGGAACCAACACCGAAGGAAAGATGGCTGCCGCCCTGAGAAGAATCGGTTTTGATAAAGTATTTGACACCAACTTCAGCGCAGACTTAACCATCATGGAAGAAGCCCATGAATTCCTGGATCGGGTACAGAACGGCGGTAAGCTGCCTCTGATCACCTCCTGTTCTCCGGGCTGGATTAAATACTGTGAACACTATTATCCGGATATGACTGAGAATCTGTCCTCCTGCAAATCTCCGCAGCAGATGTTCGGCGCAATTGCCAAATCCTACTACGCAGAGAAGCAGGGACTGGATCCCAAGGATATTGTATCTGTTTCCATCATGCCCTGTACTGCAAAGAAATTTGAAGTACAGCGCCCGGACGAGGCAGCCAATGGCGTACCGGATGTAGACTACTCCCTGACAACCAGAGAGCTGGCCCGCATGATCCGCAAGGTAGGCATCCGCTTCCGCGATCTGCCGGACGAGGGCTTTGATGCACCTCTGGGACTGGGTACCGGCGCAGCTGTTATCTTCGGAGCCACAGGCGGCGTTATGGAAGCAGCACTGCGTACTGCAGTAGAAACCCTGACTGGTGAAGAACTCCAGAGCCTTGATTTCACAGAAGTCCGCGGTATGGAAGGCATCAAGGAGGCTACCTACCCAGTTGCCGGCATGGATGTAAAGGTTGCCGTTGCTTCCGGTCTTGGCAATGCGAAAAAGCTTCTTGATAAAGTAAAATCCGGCGAGGCAGAGTATCATTTTATCGAGATTATGGGCTGCCCCGGCGGCTGCATCAACGGCGGCGGACAGCCCCAGCAGCCTGGATATGTGCGCAATACCGTAGATATCCGCGCTCTGCGCGCCCAGGTACTCTACGATTCCGATAAGAATAATCCGATCCGGAAATCCCATGAGAACCCGGCCATCAAGGAACTGTATGCAACCTACTTAGGCGAACCAGGAAGTGAAAAGGCTCACCACCTGCTGCACACAACCTACATTAAGAGAAAAATAAACGAAATCTAAGCTACTTTATTTTATTTCTGTCATAGACAAAAGCCGCTTTCCGATTATCAAATCGCGAAAGCGGCCTCCTTTTTGTATGGATCTTCTTTTTTCTCTATATGTGGATTATATATGTAATTTCCTCATCACATACTCCATTTCTGAAGCGCATACACAATTACCATATTAATCGTGAAAATACATCCTCCGATAAACCAAAGCCCAGAAATAGTGAGACTATTTACGCTTAACCCTGAAATCGCAGCCCCCATCATACCTCCCACCTGGAACGTAAAACTCTGACAGCTTAAAACCGTGGCCCGCAAATATGGTGGAATTTTTTCGTTCAGAGAAGTCAACAGAGCCGCGTCTCCCACTCCTGTAAAAAAATAAAGCAGGAGATATATTACTGAAAAAACAGCAGGATGTTCTATAGCACTCAGCAGCAGCAAACAAATACCGGAAAGGCAATAGGCTTTCGGAAAAAGCGTTGCTGACAAATATTTCTTTAATAATCTCTCTGCCACCAAGCTTCCCATAATAGCAACTCCAAAATAGCCGAAGCTTAATCCTCCCAATAACCACATCAGAGAATCGTTTCTTAAAAGATCAGAAAAATATGGCTGCCAGTAAATTTCAATCAGTGATGTAAATACTCCTATTAAAATAATCGTAAAGAACAAAATTTTTAAATGTTTTTCCCATTTTAAAACAGAAAAAAGGCTGTCTTTTTTCGTTGTTTGAGAAGGGCAGCAAGCTTCTCTGGTAAAAAAGAAAGCTGTTCCTCCAGAAAATACTGTTAAAAGTATTGCCGCAACAATCGCCGCTTCTACTCCATAATCTTCCGCAAGTCCCAGCTGATAAAAGCCTCCCCCTGCCAATGCACCTAAAGCCAGTCCTCCTCCCCGCGCTGCCGACAATCTGGCTGTAATCTTAGGAAGAGATTCTTGCCCCTCATGAAGCATATAGGTATCAATTAGCAATGCGTCCATGCTTCCGCTGGACATTGCTCTGGCAGCTCCATATAGAACCATAGAAAAAAGCGTAGTATACCATATTTTTTCACACAGCAAAATAATGAGTGACAAAAAATAGAGACACTGCGCATATAGAAATACCTTTCTTCGCCCTATGGAATCAGAAATTATTCCTCCCGGCAATTCAAATACCAGAATAGCAGCCGCACAGACAGCTGTTCCGGCAGGAAGCTGAGCTAAGGAAAAGCCTCTGGAAAGAAAAATCAGACTAAAAATTGGAATTAAAATACCGCGGGCAGTTGATTCCAGTACAATAGAAAAAAAAGCAGCGTTTCCATTTCCCAATCTCCTCATAGTTCCCAGTCGCCCCCTTCTTTTCAGTCACCTCATTCTTCACCAGGTTTATGAGCAATCAAAGCCAGCTCATATGCAATGCTTCCCTTTTTGGGATGGCTATGAGCAAAGAGATATTCCCGAATCAGGTTTTCCAGCTGTTCCGCCTCTTCCTGAGTAAAATACCATACTCCAAAAAATGCCTCCTGATTAGAATCTGAATTCTTCAAAGTATCCGATGCCTGTTTTCGTACTGTCGCAAAATAGCCATTTAATACCTGTTCTACTCCATGGCGGATCACAGTTTCTCTAACATCTCCAGAATCTGTATTAGCCTGGCTTAATGAAACAACAACATTAGCCGATTGGTAAATTTTTGCTGTAAATCCATGAATATTCTCAGTCCTTGCAAGTACAGCAACACCTATTTTTTCCAGCTCCTGTAAATGGTGGCCGGCACTGGATGGGGCAATCTCAAGAGTGTCTGCGATCTGCTTGGCTGTCATTCCGTCTGGATGAAGTTTTAAAATCCGCAGTATTTTTTGACGAAGAGGATGCATATAAGTCCGTAATTCCTTTTCTGTAGATAGATACAGTATTTTAGGGGAATCTGTTAAAGAAAAATCCATAGCAATCTCCTTCCTATTTAACATGACAATAATTGGTATGTTTCAATTTTATCATAACAATTCTTGTTATGTCAAGTTTTTACTTCTCTGTGATCTTACTATCGCTTCATCCAATTTTTAGAGAGGCTTTCCTATAATAAACTATTCCACCATAATCCCTGATTCATATTTTTTATTTTAGGGCGCAATGCTCAAGAAAGTATTACTTAGTACAAACCCACGCAAATAGTTTTTCATTAAATCACATTTTCACTATAACGCAACTATCTCTATCATGTAAAAAAATATATCTTGGCACATTACTGTACTGGATCACAGCAACGGCTGCACCAGCAGCCATTTTTCTCTTCCACCCCATGGCGATCCTCGCGGAACGTTTTTGTATCATAGCCCGCCGCGCTTCTCTGCCACATAAAAACTGCCGCCGAGGATAACCAGACATCCCCGGCGGCAGCCATTATTTTTCAGAAACTATTCCATTAAAAAGAATCCATTATTCTCCTCTGTGCATATGCAGATCGTCCAGACCCTTTTCCTTCAGGTTTGCAAATACCTCTCTTCCGTCTGCCTGTCCAATCAACAGATCACGAGCCTTCTTTGCCTCCTGCTCGGTTTTGTGCTTGCTGGGGCCTCCTACACAGCCGCCTACGCATGCCATTCCTTCTACAAAGTCAGCAGGCAGTTTGCCTACCTTCATCAGAAGCAAAGCCTTCTTACACTCTGCAGCACCGTTGCACTTCATAACATTCGGCTCAATACCTGCATTCATTTCCTTGAAGCACTGTACTACTGCATTGGTAACACCGCCGGAATTTCCGAAACGTTTTCCGAATACAGAGCTGTCCTGATAGGTATTCTCCTCCGGCTCCAGTTCTACGCCCTTTGCACGCATCATCGCACGGATTTCTCCAAAGGTCATCGCATAGTCTGCATTATCTTTAATATTCAGATCCAGTGTCTCACTCTTCTTTGCAATACACGGCCCGATAAATACTGTAACAGTCTCCGGATTCTCTCTCTTCAGCATACGGGATACTGCACACATAGGAGATACGGTTGTGGACATATTATCCAGAAGCTGCGGGAAATGCTGCTTGATCATATTAACAAATGCAGGACAGCAGGATGTGGTCAGCTTCTTGCCTTCCTTATATGCTTCATTCCACTCCATTGCCTCAAAGGCTGCTGTCAGGTCTCCGCCTAAGCCAACCTCGATCATATCAGCAAAACCAACCTTCTTCAGAGCGGTTCTCCAGCTGGCCATCGTAATATCCGCGCCAAACTGTCCCTCTGTTGCAGGAGCAACCATAGCAACTACCCGTTTTCCAGCCTTGATCATCTTAATTACATCCACCATAAAGGTTTTTGTTCCGATTGCACCGAAGGGGCAGCTGTGAATGCAGGCGCCGCACTGAATACATTTTTTCTCATCAATTACGCAGATGCCGTTCTCATCATAGGTAATCGCATCTACTGGACATACCTTCTTACAGGGACGCTCCAGATGTGCAATTGCATTGTAAGGACAGGCATTGGCACACATACCGCACTCTTTACATTTGTTGGGATCAATATGAGCTCTTGTCTCAGTCATGGTAATAGCACCGAATTTACAGGAATTCTGGCATGCCTTACCCATACATTTCCGGCAGTTATCGGTTACAGTATAGGAAGCAATGGGACACTCCTCACAGGCTGCGCCAATAACCTGAACCACATTGCGGGTATCCTTACCGCTGGTAGGACACATTCCCTCTGCCAGGCGCACTCTCTGACGGATGATCTCTCTCTCCTTGTAAATACAGCACCGGAACTGAGCCTGCGGTCCCGGAATCATCTGATAGGGAATCTCTTCCCGCTTCTCCTCCAGCTCACCCTCCCAGGCCAGCTTTGCTACCTCGTAAAGTACGTCGTGCTTTAAGCGTAAAATTGTTGCGTCATTTGTTACCATGATTTTTCCTCCTCATATACTCCTAATAGTAAGTAACTGTAACTTTTTTTCCCATTTCCTCTGTTACATGCTTTAGCTGCTCCACCAGATTCTGGCGAATACCCAAATCAAAGGGCAATCCCGGGTTCTGGTAGGCACTGTTCATAGCTTTTCCCACATAGAGATGAAGCTCGGTACAGTCTTCAATCAACATCTTTGCCACCATGGATGCGCCGTTCGGTTTATCCAGCTCCAGGAAAAATTCCTCCGTTACGGCTTCTTTTTTTGCATAGCGCCGCAGAAGCTGAATCACACGGTTTAAGGTCAGTACCCCCTCCGTCACCAGATCCATTCCTTTCATATAGGCAATGGGCGGGATATCCGGGTCTACATAGTCCATGGATACGTCAAGAGGCCTGTTCAGCACCCTTGATACAATGGTCGCGCTGGTTCCGCCGCAGACTACATGTCTGGTAGATTCATCACCACTCATAAAGTCTGCAACCATTGCCTCATCCTGAGCAGGATCCCTTGCAGGGCCTGTCATCAGGTGAACCGGTTTTGCATTGATAATCCGCATACAGGCTACTGTTGTGTCATCACCAGGCCGGTACTGATACAGCTCATCACATGCCTGGCAGATTGCAGAAGCCAGCCGGACAGCTGAAACTGTCAGTCCATACTGTTTCACAGCATAGGCTGCAATATCCTCCCACAGCCATCCAAAATTCAGCAGCTGTCCTACCCCCGCATGAACGGTACCGTCACTCATCAGAATCAGGGCATCCCCCTTCTGCACCTTAAAACGGTATTCGTTAATCTTCTTTCCCTCTACCTCCCGGATATTCTCCGGAATTGGAATCAGCTTTCCATTGCGGATAAAAATACAGCTGGGATTATCAAACTCTACCAGGTAGGCATCTCCGCTGTGGAATACCTGCAGAATACTGAAGGTCGCATAAGCCACCTGCCGTACCTGACAGATCGGCAGTGTCTGCACAATGGTCTCCACACACTCCTCCAGAGTCGCGCCGTTTAAAAACATGGTTCCCAGAATTTTGGAAGTCAGAGTAGCCAGAATATTGGCCTTTACACCGCTTCCCATTCCGTCTGCCAGAATCAGAATATTGGAATCATCCGTCTGCAGCATTTCCACCTTATCGCCGCAGAGCACCTCTGAAAACTTGTTCAGGCTTTTATACGCAACGTCTACGGTAATCTCCATCTACCTACCTCCGTTATCGCTGCCGTCCTCTAACAGACTCCTGCAGAGCGTTGTCAGGGTTGTCTTTGTCTCAGCTGTAGTTTCTCCCAGAAGACCTGCGATCTCCTGGGCAACCATCATCTGCTTATGAATAACCTTCTGGGCCAAATCAATGGTATCCAGCTTTTTCTCATAATCCAGACGAGCCTGCTCTTCCTCTTTCGTAATGTCGATAAAGGTGGCCAGAACCACGTTTTCCTTTTCTATGTATACAATATTCTGAAGGGTATCCAATTTTAAATCCGGATAGCTGACCTTCTTTCCATGAATATTCTGATGGGTATCAAACACCCACTGGAAGTCCACCGGATCAATAAACTCATACAGATACATCTTCAATGCCTCTGACCGGGTTTTGCCGAAATACTTCTCTCCAACAGCAGAATATTCCATAATCTTCATATTCTCATCTACAATGAGCACCACATTGGGCGAGGTTTCCATAACCAGATTGGCAAAGGACTCCGACTTCTCATACATAAACGGAATACACATGTTCAGCTCCGCCTTCCGCTGGAATACTGCAATCGCCTTTTCCCGGCAGGTCGGATATCCGCAGGCTCCACAGTTTAACTCATCCTCCGGATGAATCTTTCCTGTCATCGCCAGAATCTGCTGAATCTCCTCATTGGTTGGAACCGGCTCTTTCGGTGAATGATCGGAAAATACCTTCCGCAGAGAAATTTCTTCCAGAACCGGTCCTGTCTCCTCACATGGTACAGGCTCTCTTTGAATGGCGTCCTCCATATCCAGCTTCACCTTAAACCGGGAAACCGGGCTGTTGGTCACAGTGGGCCCCTGAATACAGCCTCCGTAACACATATTCATTTCAATGAAGCAGCCTTTAATCTCGCCCCGCACCAGACTTTCGCACAGCTCCATACAATGGGTTTCCCCGTGAACGTAAAATTTACGGTAATGATCCACCGTCTTCTCTGTTGCCAGAACAGAATTCACCACACCACTGGATACAGGATACAGGCGGTTTACTCTGGGATTCATAGCTGTAAACGGCATATCCTCACAATCCTCAATCACAATATCCTCGTCCTCCAGCCAGCGGTTCATATCATTAAAATTCAGCACCGCATCAATATATCCGCTGTGACGGGCATCCTGAGCCTCTTTCTTCTTGGCAATACAGGGCCCTAAAAATACCACCTTAATGTCCGTTCCCAGATGCTTTTTCAGCATCATGCCGTGGGCAATCATTGGCGATACCACTGGAGCCATCCACGGAGTCAGCTGCGGATAATATTTTTCAATCAGATCATTGACGCTGGGGCAGCAGGTAGTAATAATATTTTCCATAGTGCCCTCTTCCAAAAGTCTGGCATACTCGGCTGTCACCAGAGCCGCACCCTCGGAAGTCTCACGCACATCTGCAAAGCCCAGCCGTAAAAGAGCGGACCGAACCTGGCCAATGGTCTTGTATTTCAAAAGGCCCATATAAGCAGGTGCAATGGAAACAATTACCTTTTCTCCTCTTCGGAGCATCCCCTTTACCAGTTCCAGATCACTGACCAGAGTCTTGGCTGACTGAGGACAAATCTGAAGACAGCGTCCGCACAGAATACAGTTTTCCGGTATAATCTCCGCACGGCCGTCCTTTACCATAATGGCTTTCACTTCACAGTAGCGCACACACTTGTAGCAATGCCGGCACTTGGTGGCCTTGAAGTCAATAATCGCCATATTTACAGCCTCCCGAGAATCTCTTTTTCAAAGAACTCCTTTGTAGTTTCCGGTGATAAAGAGTACAGGGTTCCGTCAACGGTCACACAAACTCCATTCACACAATTTCCAGTGCAGAATGCACCGTTTAAATCTACTTTATCCGATACTCCATGTTCTTTTACCAGCTGCTGCAGCTGCTGGATAATTTCTCTGGAACCTTTCAAGTGACATGCGCTTCCAATACAAATTGTAACTCTCATAGCTTATCCCTCCATAATGATAAATAATAACGTAACGATATGTAAAACCCTCTGCCTAAATTTCTGTCACAGTTAACTCTATTATCTCATATTGACATATTTTTATCAATTAGTTTTTTGCACAAATCCTTGTTTTTTATAGTATACAAAGCAGCTTTTGTGCTATAATGTCTTTGTTCGTGCTAACCTGTAAGACTGAAATCCATGAATCAGCTCTGACGGAGAAGACGGAATACAACAAACACGCTTCTAAAGATACACGAACAGAAAGCGAGGATAACTATGATGAAAAAAACCTGGTCTGCAGCAATGGCCGCACTTATGGTCGGCTCTCTTTTAAGCGGGTGCTCCGGCAGCAAGACAGCCGCCCCGTCCACCACAGCCGCTTCCTCTGAAGCAGCCACAGAAGCAGAAACCACCATTGAGGCGTTTACGGAAGAAGAAACGGAAAACAGCCAGACAGCAGAGGAAACTCCTGGAGAAGGCGAAGGCGCTGCAGAAAGCTCTGCCGCCCAGCCAGTAGACTCTGATGTTGTTGTCCGTATCGGCTCCTTAAAGGGACCTACCTCCATGGGGCTGGTAGAGCTGATGGACAAGGCAGAAAAAGATGAGGCTCTCTGCAATTATGAATTTACTATGGTAACAGCGGCAGATGAGCTTCTTGGAAAAATGGTAAGCGGCGATCTGGACATTGCCCTGGTTCCCGCCAACGTAGCTTCTGTTCTCTACAATAAAACTCAGGGCGGTATCTCCGTTATTGACATCAACACTCTGGGTGTACTGGATATTGTAGCATCGGATTCTTCTATCCAGTCCATTGCCGATTTAAAAGGCAAAACCCTTTATCTGACTGGAAAAGGAACCAGTCCAGATTATGTCATCCGCTACCTGCTGAGTGAAAACGGGCTGAGCGAAAGCGATGTAACCCTGGAATACAAATCAGAACCGACTGAGGTTGCCGCTGTGTTGAAAGAGCAGCCGGATGCCATCGGTCTGCTGCCCCAGCCCTTTGTCACTGCAGCCTGCGCCCAGAATGAAAAGCTGAGCATTGTGCTGGATCTGACCAAGGAGTGGGAAGCCCTTCAGGGAGAAGGCGGAAGTCGTCTGGTAACAGGAGTAACCGTTGTCCGCAATGAATTCCTCAAGGAAAATCCGCCTGTTATTGACACCTTCCTGACAGAGCACGCTGCTTCCGCTGCCTTTGCCAACGAAAAGCCGGAGGAAGCCTCCCAGCTGATTGCCGCAGCCGGAATCATCGAAAAGGCTCCTGTGGCCCAGAAGGCGCTGCCTTACTGCAACATTGTCTGCCTGACCGGCGAAGAAATGAAGTCTGCTTTAAGCGGATATCTGCAGGTACTCTTTGATCAGGACGCCAAATCTGTCGGTGGAAAACTTCCTGGAGATGAATTCTACTACATCCAGTAATACAAAAGGGGAGCAGCTATGAAAAACCGGATATCACCTCACAGAATTTTTGTAATTCTGTTCTGGATCGCCCTCTGGCAGCTTGCCGGCATGGTCATCCGGAACGACATTATTTTTGCAGGGCCGGCGGACGTAGTCCGCTCCCTTTCTCTTTTGCTTCCCTCTGCCGAATTCTGGATCTCCATCATCCACTCCTTCGGAAAAATCACCCTGGGTTTTGCAGCCGCCTTTATCGCCGGAATCCTTCTTGGAAGTCTTGCCTTCCGTTTTCACCTGCTTCGGGAACTGCTAGAGCCTTTAATGCTTCTGGCCAAATCCATTCCTGTGGCCTCCTTTGTCATTCTGGCCCTCATCTGGATTGGCTCTTCCGGGCTTTCTGTGTTCATTTCCTTCCTGGTCGTATTTCCCATTCTCTATGTAAATACCATTGCCGGACTGGAAAGCACGGATCCCAGACTCAAGGAGATGGCTCTGGTATTCCATGTCTCCCTGCCCCGTCGCATTCGTTTTATTTACCTGCCGGCTCTGATGCCATACCTGATCAGCAGCTGCAAAATTGCCCTGGGAATGAGCTGGAAATCAGGAATTGCCGCTGAAGTTATCGGCGTTCCTTCTCATACTATCGGAGAAAATCTTTACATGGCAAAAATCTATCTGGCCACACCGGATGTTTTTGCCTGGACCATTGTAATTATTCTGGTCAGCGCCTTATTCGAAAAGCTCTTTCTGTGGCTCATCACATGGATGAAGCAGAAAAATGAACAGTATCAGCCCAGAACCAGCCTGCGGCGTGCTTCTGCTTTACAGAACGAAGCTTCCGGCGAAGAAAATGTCCTTTCTTCCGGCTCAAAATCTTCCCCGCCAGCTCCCGCATCTGTCTCCGGACTGTATAAGGCCTACGGAGAACTTCCCGTTTTAAAGCATCTGGATCTCTCCTTTGCCCCTGTCGGAGTCTACTGTCTGATGGCTCCCTCCGGCGCCGGAAAAACCACGCTTCTTCGTATTCTGCTGGGTCTGGAAAAACCAGACAGCGGACAGGTGCAGATGCCCAGCCCTGTCACCGCAGTCTTCCAGGAAAACCGCCTCTGCGACGCCTTTTCTCCACTGGATAATGTGCTGATGGCCGCCGGGAAAAGCCTTGACCGTCAGACCGCCTATTCTGAGCTGTGCCGCCTCCTTCCGGAAGAGGCTATCCTTCGCCCCTCTTCTACCTTAAGCGGAGGCATGAAACGGCGTGCAGCCATTGCAAGAGCCCTTTTGGCTCCCTCCCAGGCCATTATTATGGACGAGCCCTTTACCGGCCTGGACGAGGATACAAAGCAGACTGTCATCGACTATGTAAAGGAAAAAACAGCCGGAAAGCTTTTACTGATAACCACACATCAGGAGGAAGAAGCCGCGGCGCTGGGCGGCCAAATTGTAAGGATTTAAGGGTCACAGGAGGTCATTTCCATGAAAATACTAAATTTTGGTTCCTTAAATATTGACAAGGTTTATCAGGTAAAAGATTTTGTCCGCCCCGGAGAAACCATTTCCTCAAAAAAACTGGATTTCTTCTGCGGCGGAAAGGGTCTGAATCAGTCCATCGCCATTTCGCGGGCAGGCGCCCCGGTCTACCATGCAGGATGCATCGGATATGACGGAGATATGCTTTCTGATGCATTGACTGCCAGCCACATTCACACGGAATATCTGAGAAAGCTGGAGATTCCTACTGGTCATGCTGTAATCCAGGTATCTGATACCGGACAAAACTGTATTCTTCTTTTTGGAGGCGCTAATCAGGCAATTACTTCAGAGCAGATCCGTGAAACGCTTTCTCATTTCTCAGCCGGAGATATTCTTCTGCTGCAGAATGAAATTAATCATCTTGCTATACTGATTGAACAGGCCTTTGAAAAAGGAATGCAGATTTACCTGAATCCCTCCCCTGTTACAGAACAGCTAAAGGAAATATCCCTGGATAAGATTTCATGTTTGATTTTAAATGAGATCGAGGCTGCAGACCTCTGTGCCGCTGAATGGGAAAAACAAAAGCAGACAGGAACTTCTCTTCCCGAATCTCCTGAAGAATGTGCCAGAACCCTTCACAGTCTCCACCCCGGGCTTCAAATTCTTCTGACCATGGGGACCAAAGGAAGCATCTTCCTGTCCGGGCAAAAGTTCCACTTCCAGGAAGCCTTCCCGGTAAATGCTGTTGACACTACTGCAGCCGGCGATACCTTTACCGGATACTTCATTGCAGCTGTTTCCAGAGGCGAAACTGTGGAGGCAGCCATGGAGGAAGCAGCAAAGGCATCCGCTATTGCTGTAACACGGGCAGGCGCCTCTGCGTCCATTCCGCTCCGGGAAGAGGTTCTTACATGGAAATAACAATAACCGTGCCTTCTCTGTCCATCCAGGCCCACAGGAAGCTTCTGCGGCATATTTCCATGTTTCATCCATACAGCATCTGAACATCGTTTTCGCGCTGGCGGAAGGATCCTGCATTTTCCCGTTGCAGGATCCTTCCGCCAGCATAATAAAAAGCTGATTTTCCAGCTCAGGAAGAATATCACAGGGCCCGCGGTTTTTCCTGCTTTTTTCGCAGTTTTTCAACTTTTTTCACTTTTTTAAATTTTTTTAAATTTTCTATTGACATTTCTCGGAATCAATGATAGTATATAGAAGTCGCTTCGAGGCGTGGCTCAGTTTGGTAGAGCGCTGCGTTCGGGACGCAGAGGTCGCAAG
>OLRK01000221.1_pt1 | contig 72084 bp, 59 predicted proteins | sample 1672911 | NCBI WGS metagenome assembly OLRK01 (sample SAMEA3136736, study PRJEB25190) | human gut metagenome | biome: human gut; feature: human-associated habitat; material: faeces | place: Austria | collected 2013
CCCTCGGCCTTATAGGCCCAGAGCAAACCACCCCTTTGAGGGGTGGTTCATGATTCCCGGGCGAAGAAGGCGAAGGCGACGCCGCCCGGGCCGACGTGGGTGCCGATGACGGCGCCGACCTGCGTGAGGGGCAGATCGTCCGGCACGGCGGACTCGTCGGCGGCTGCTTCCTCGGCGGCTTTCGCCTGCGCCAGGCTGTCGGCGATGTACTTGCGGGCCGTCGCGTCGGACAGGCCCGAGTAGGCCACCCAGATGGGCCGCGTGAAGTCGATGCCGCCGGCCTCGTCGATCTTCTGGAACACCATGTTCTTCGACTGCTTGGAACCGCGCGCCTTGCCCAGCACCACGACATCGCCATCGACGACGCCCACCACGGGCTTGATGGAGAGCATGCCGCCCACGAGGGCCGCCGCCCCGGAGATGCGGCCGCCGCGGCGCAGGTACTCCAGCGTGTCCAGGGAAGCCACGAGCCGGATGTCCTTCTTTTCCTGGTTGAGGCAGTAGGCGATGTCGGCGGCGGAAAGCCCCTCGTCGCGCAGGGCCCAGGCGCGCTCGGCGAGGATGCGCTCGCCGATGGTGGCGTTCTCGCTGTCGACCACGAAGACCGACTCCTTGAACGGAGCCGCAGCGATGCAGGCGCTCTGGTAGGTGCCGGAGATGTGGCTGGAAAGCGTGATGCAGACGACCTCGTTGCCCGCATCGACGGCCTCTTGGAAGAGGTCTTGGAACACCATGGGAGGGATCTGGCTCGTGCGGGGCAGCTCGTCGGTTTCTACGAGGCGCTCGAAGAACTCCTCCCGCGAAAGATCGACGCCCTCGGCGAACTGCTCGGAGCCGAACGCGATGGTCATGGGGATGATGGTGATGTCGTGCTCGGCGGCGTAGTCCTCTTCCATGTCCGCCGACGAATCCACGATGATGCGAATGGCCACGATGCCTCCCGTGTCAATTGTTTTCTTGCATATTTTATCGTCCGTGCACGGGGCTTTGTTGAAGCGAGGAAAAGGCAAGTAAATTGTTCATAATTAGGCAACAGTTTCTCGATTGACAGGCCGCCGCAAACGTGGCCGCTGGGAGGTGTTCAACCTTCCACTAGATCGAGCAGCTCCTGGTGGGAATGGATGCCGAGCTTCGCGTAGACGTGCTTCACGTGGGCCTTCACGGTGTTGCGGGACACGACGAGCGCCTCCTCGATGTAGGCGCGGTCGCGGCCGCGGGCGAGCATGGCGAACACCTCGGCCTCGCGCGGGGTAAGGGAGAACTCCTCGGCGATGGCCGCGCAGCGGGAGGCAAAGGCCTCCTCGGGGGTGCGGGCCGCGGGCATCGGCACCGGCACTGACCCCGTTCCGGCGCCCGGTACCGCTTGTGCTCCCGCATCGGTTCCCTTCCCAGTGGTCGTCGCCCCCACCAGCACCGGATCGATGCCGTCGATGGCGCCGGCGAAGGTGAAGCGCTTCAGCCCGATGGTCACGTAGGCGGCGAAGACCAGCAGCAGCGCCGCGGGGATGGCCACGCGCAGGGCAGGCACGCTGGCAGCGGCGCCGTTGGCGAGCATGCCCGCGGCGGCTCCTGTGAGCGATCCTAAGGCCGAAACGCCGTTGCCCCAGGCTACCGTTGTGATGGCCCCGAGCGGATTGCGCGTGGCAATGGTGATGAGCGCCATCTGGGCGGCCATGATGAACAGGCCGTTGCCGGCGTTCAGCAGCGCCACGTCGGCCGCTCCGCTGTCGGCGGCGAGCAGGGGCTGGGTTGCCAGAAGGAACCCGGCCATCACCGCGAGGGCCGACAGCTGCACGAGACCGTCGGCGGGAAAGCGCCGGCGCGAGCAAATCACGTAAAGGGCCACGAGGGCAAGCGGGATGGCCGAGAGAAACGACATGCGCGGCGTGCCCGCCACCTCTCCGAAACGCAGGGCGAACCCGAAGGCCACCTGGAACAAAAACAAGCACACGAACAGGGCCGAGAACGGCGCGAGGAACGAGGCCGGCCGCGTGACGGCGATGTCGCTCGGCGAAGGCCGGTCGTGGGCCACGGCGAAGTAGAGGCGCGCCCCCCGGGCGGTAAGCGCGATGGCCGCCAAGGGGAAAGCCAGGAAGAGAGCGGTTCCGACCCACGGGGGCAGAAGCGATGACGCGGGGCTCGCCGCCAGCTGAACGGTGTAGGCCGCAGCGATGATCACGGCCGTCGCGTGCATTTCGAGGCGCGCGAGATAAAGCGCCACCGATATGGTCGCCACCGATCGGCCGATGGCGGCGAGGCTCGCACCCGCAACGAGGGGCGCCGGCGCGGAAAACCCAAGCCCCAGGGCCAGAAGCGCGCCGCCGCCTACAAGACACGCCACCGCCACGGCGACGATGGCGCGCTCCCGCAGAAGGCGCGGGGCGCGGTAGGCCGCAAGTCCAAGGCCGAGCAAAGTTGCTGCCGAGAACGTGACGGAGATGTCGCGGGCGAACATGAAGATCGCGTCGAACTGCGGGAAGAGCGAGCCGTTCATAAGAGAGGTGGTGCCGAGCGTCAAAAGCAGCGCGACGAACCCGCACAAGGGGCTCGCCTTTTCTGCAGTGCATTCCGTTTCCATGTCGCTCCCTTTCGCTCCTTCCCGCTTCCCTCCATTCTACACGCGAAAGCCCCCTGTCCGCGCGGGACAGGGGGCTCGCTCTCATAACCGCTGGTCGCTGGAGGGGAGGCGCGACGGGTGGTGTCCCTTAGGAAGGGCTTGACGAACTGCCTTCGCGGGTTGCGGAATAAACGACTCGCGAAGGCGAAGGGGCCTTGAAGACGCGGACGCCTTACGCCTGCCCGGTTGCCGCCAGCATGCCGGCGCGGCGGCCGAAGGTCATGGTGCGCCCGCAGGCGAGTCCCGTCAGCAGGTTTGGATAGCTCACCGAGAAGAAGCCGCCCGAGTCGTTGCCGGTGAGGTACAGGCCCTCGATGGGGTCGCCGTTTTCGTCGCACGGGTGCATGTTCGTGTCGATGGTGACGCCGTCGAGCGTCGCCAAGAACCACGCCCCGGTGCGCACGCCGTAGAAGGGCGGCGTGTCGATGGCCATCAGGCGGTGCTTCTCCTTGTAGTAGTCGGTGTCCTCGCCGGCCGCGGCCATCTCGTTGTAGTGCTTCCACGAGGCCACGGTGGTCTCCACGGGAAGGTTCAGCTTCTCAGCGAGCTCTTCCATGGTGTCGGCCTTCTGCACGTAACCGTCCTCGATGAGCTTCTCTATCATACCGTCCACCACCTGCATGGGGATGTTGTTCTTCGCCCCGTTGGGGAAGGGGAACAGACGGCAGCAGCCCACCTCGTCGAAGGCCTCGGCCTGCGCGGCGTGGTTTGCGTCCCAGATGTCCACGTAGGTCTGGTGCGGCTGCATGATGGTGGAGTGCAGCATGTAGTCGTAGGGGCCGCTCTCGTTGCAGAAGCGCTCGCCCTTCAGATTCAGCTTCAGGAAGGGCTGCTCGCCAAACCAGAACCAGCGGCCGAGCACGCCGTCGCCGGCGTACTGGTCGGGCTTCACGCAGGCGCGGTTGAAGGTGCAGGCCGCGCCGAGCGGGTCCATAGTGGCGCCGAGCCACAGCGCCGCTTTAATGCCGGAACCGGTGGGGTTGCCGCCGGAGCCGGGGGCCGCGATGCGGATCTTCTGGTTCCAGGCCTGGCGGTCCTCCATCATCTCCAGGTTGTTGCCGTAGCCGCCGGTGGAGAGGATGACGCCCTTGCTGGCGTTGATGCGCAGGTAGTGGCGGTCGCCCTGCACGTCGCGGGCGATGACGCCGGTCACGCGGCCGGACTCGTCGGTCTCGCATTTGATGAACTCGCAGTACCAGCGTGTCTCGGCGCCCTGCTCGGCGGCGTAGGCCAAGATGGACTCGGCGAAGCCCCACTCCTCGTCCTCGGCCACGGCATCGGTTTTTTGCGGACTGTGGCCGGTGGCGAAGGCCTTGTCGCGGCCCGGGTCGGAGGTGTCGCCCACGCCGCCCTCGAATTCCATGACGAGCTTGCCGTCGCGCTGGATGATGTCGGTGAGCCAGTCTACCATGGCGCCGGACTCGTCGGCCCACAGCTTCACCAGGTCGTAGTTCACAAAGCCGTTGGCGTAGCGGACGATGTCCTCGACGGCCTCTTTCTTCTCGATGCGGAACTCCGGGAACTCGTCGAAGGAGGCCTGTTGCAGGCGCGAATCGATGGCGCCGATGTCCTCGCGGACGTTATGGGGGGTGCCCTGGCGGTCGATGCCGAGCACCTTCGCACCGTTCTCGGCGGCCGAGATCATGGCCGGGATGCCGCCGGTGCCCATGCCCACCACGAGCACCTCGGTGTCGATGGTCTCGGTGATGTCGGCCTCATCGATGACGGGCGGCGCTCCCAGCCAGGAGGGGCCGCCGAAGTCGCCGGTGCTCGGATTGGTCGGCTCGGCGGCGGCGTAGCCGTGCCCGCAGCCGGAGAGGGCCGCAGCGGACAAGCCGCCCAGGGCCGCAAGGCCCGCGCCCTTGAAGAAGCTGCGACGTGTTACGTTACTGGACATTGGGAGCCTCCCATCCCTCGGGCAGGGTCAGATCATGGCACTCGTTGCAGACGAGCACCTGGTTCTCGTGGGCTTTGTGGCAGTCGCCGCATTCCAAGGCCATGTCCTGATGGCTGGAATGCGGGTTGTACTTCTCGTCGTTGCCGGCGAATCCCCACAGGCCCGCGGTGATCTCGTCAAAGGACTTGCCTCCGTGGCACTCGGCTCGCGCGCAGAACTCCTCGCTGGCGAACTGCTTGCCGGTGGCGAGCATGGTGCCGTCTTCGGTCATGGGATAGTTGTCGGACACCCAGGCGCACACCTCCGAGATCTGGGTCGTCAGCTCGGCGGTGTGGCAGTCGAGGCACGACTCGCCGGCCTTCGCGTGCACGGTCACGCCCAGGTTCGGGTCGCCGGAGTCGTAGGTCTCCACGTAGTAGTCCATGGGGCTGTGGCAGATGGCGTTGCAGAAGCTCGGCTGCTCGTGCCACACCCAGAACCCGGCGCCGGCCACCACGATAATGGCCGCCACCACGCCGGCGACGATCCACCCGCGCTTGGGACGCTTCTTGGGAGCCGGTCCGCCCGCGGCCCCCTTCTCTTCGTCGATGCTCATGATCGTTTCCTCCCTTCCTTACTTGTGTTAGAAACGATGGCGCCCAGTGTGCGCCGCGCCGCCCCGAAAAGCTATTACCCCAGCGGGGTAAACTTCGCGTTTAGCCTGATGGGGGCGGGGTAGGAAAGCGGGGAGGAGGGAAGCGATAAAGGAGGGGGATGGAAGGTAATGGGGCGGGAGGAGGAGTTTTTGGGTGAGAGTCGAAAGAAAGGGGGGGCGGCAAATATGGAAGGGCATCATGCTGCCGGATCGGTTGGCGACGAGATGAAGGCGAAAGGAGAGCGAAAGGTTGGGCGGGGAGGGGACGCAGCGAAAAACGGTTGTTGAATGCGATGGAAGCGCGGCTCAGCAAGCGCGGTGGAAAACTTGGCGTGTTGGATGCGGTGGAAAACGCGAGGCGCTCCTATGCGGCGGGGCTGTCATGGGGGCTTATGGAGAGCGTGTCTTCCGCAAGCCGTAATAGAGTCGCATTTCTATCCTATGACCAGGACTTATACGCTCATGAATGTTGGTTTTGTCGAGGCGATCCCGCCAGCTTTATTCCGCGACAATTCCGTTTATTGTGGTGCGCCATGAAGCTTTACCTCGGTTACATATCGGCTCTTCAGTTCTGGCGCTGGTGGTCTTCTTCTCACCCGCTCGCGCTGCGGGTGTTTCACGACATGCGGCCAGGCGAGACTGGGCATACGCCTTCGTTTCCCGTCCTTTTCGTTCCGTCTCTCCGTCAATGCGCTTTCCGCGATGAGGACGTTATCGACTGCTTACGCGATGCGGGCATTGACGTTTGTCCAGCGCCTGTGCACGTGCTTGTCGAGGGTTCGCAGGGAGCCAGAGACACGCCGGTAGTTAAGAAGCATCGAACAACGGTCGCCTTCCCTCGCGGGTCGTTCGTCAAGGTCGCGCCAAGCGTTCTCGTCAGCTCGCCCGAGCTCTTGTTCCTTCAGATGGCCAAGGCGCTTGCGTTTGGAGAGCTGGTCGCGCTCGGGTTCGAACTGTGCGGCTGCTACCCGCTTTCCGACGAGCTGTCGTCGTCTTTGGTGCGCTCGCCGTTGACGACGCCGAGCCGCCTGTCGGCCTTCGTTGCGCGCGCCCGCAACCACGATGGCGTTCAGTTGGCCAGACGTGCCGTGCGGCATGTTATGGCGAAGTCGGCATCCCCTATGGAAACCGAGCTTGCAGCCTTGGCGTTTATTTCTTCGCGCGAAGGTGGTTTGGGTTTGCGGCGCGGTCGCCTGAACGAGCCCATTGACTTCTCCGAGAGCATCCAGCGAGCCTGCGGGTGTCGGCGTGCGGTGTGCGATATTCTCTGGCCCGAAGAGCGTCTGATTTTGGAGTATGACGGTAAGAGGTTCCACGGGACAGACGATAGGGTCAGCCGCGATGCGCGGCGAAAGGACGCGCTTCTGCTGGCGGGCTATGATCTGGTCACCATGACGGGCTCTCAGCTCGGCAATGTATTCCAATGCGCTGAGCTCCTTGATCAGCTGTCAGCGAGAATGGGCAAACCTAAGAAGAAAAGAGGGGCCGGCCATTTGGATCGGCACATGCGGCTTCGCAAGCAGCTGAGGAGCTATCACAACTCCTTCTTGTTTCGTGATGGGAAAGGCTCTGATCGTTGATTCGGATGCGGATTATCGAAGGGGTTGGATTTAAGGTGGCGGGGATGTCGAGAGGGCGATTCCGGGATATTGCGGAAGAGGATCGCGAGAATCGGAAGTTGTTGGGAGTTTTGCGCAGCCGGGACGGGAGAATCGGAAGTTGTTGGGAGTTTTGCGTACTTCTCGGAGCGTTTTGCTTACGAGAGAGGCGGTTTTGGCGCTCGAGACTCCCATCTATTTCCCGATGGCGCTCGAAACTCCCATCTATTTCCCGATTGTGATCGAAACTCCCATCTATTTCCGAAAAATGCCAAGCGGGCAGAAGGCGTCTCTGGTTTTTGAGGCTTGCGGTGGTTGAACTGCGGTGGTTGAACTGCGGTGGTTGAGCTGCGGTGATTGAGCGAAGGGAGCGCTTGGATTAAGGATTGCCGATGCCGCCCCTTGCGCAACCCTTCGGCCGCGTTCGCCCCTCCCGCCGCTTCGTTGATGTTTCTTGTCGGCAAATCGGACGGCGCGGCGCAGGGCCGTGGTAGGCTTCCCCTATAATCCGAAACTTGATCTTTGACTAACCTGTGTATAAGGAGGTGTGAGTTCATGCCACGGCTTCAGATCATGGACACGACCATCCGCGACGGTCAGCAGAGCCTCTGGGCCACCCGTATGCAGATCGGCGACATGCTGCCGATCCTGCCGAAGATGGACCGCGTCGGCTACTGGGCCATCGAGGCGTGGGGCGGGGCGACGTTCGACTCCTGCCTGCGCTTTTTGGATGAGAACCCCTGGGAGCGTCTGCGCGCCATCAAGGCGAACACGCCCAACACGCCGCTCGCCATGCTCTCGCGCGGGCAGAACCTCGTCGGCTACAAGCACTACTCCAAGGAGATCGTGCACCGCTTCATCAACGCGGCGCATCGCAACGGCGTCGAGGTCTTCCGCGTGTTCGACGCGCTGAACGACATCCGCAACGTCGTGGACAACGCCGAGGCCATCAAGGAGTGCGGCGGTCTGTTCGAGGGCGCCATCTCCTACACGATCTCGCCGGTGCACACGCTGGATTCCTACTTGGAATACGGCCAGCAGCTGAAGGATCTGGGCGCCGACACCATCGCCATCAAGGACATGGCCGGCATGCTCACGCCCTATCGCGCCGAGCGCATGGTGAAGGCGTTCAACGAGGAAATCGGCCTGCCGGTGCACATCCACTGCCATTACGTCGGCGGCATGGCCCCGGCCAACATCCTGAAGGCCGCCGAGGCCGGCGTGGCCGTGGCCGACACGGCCCATGCGCCGCTCGCGTTCGGCAACTCGCATCCGGCGGTGGAGATGATCGTGGCCGCCCTGAAGGAGAGCCGCTACGACACCGACCTCGACCTCGATCTGCTGTTCGAGATCTCCGAGTACTGGGAGGAGATGCGCAAGCGCGGTCACTACAAGCGCGGCGTGTCCTCGCTCATCCATATGCAGGTGTACTCGCATCAGGTGCCCGGCGGCATGATGAGCAACCTCATCAGCCAGCTGGAGGTGCAGAAGGCCGCGCACCGTCTGCCCGAGGTGATGGCCGAGATCCCGAAGGTGCGCGCCGAGGTGGGCTACCCGCCGCTCGTGACGCCGATGTCCCAGATCGTGGGCACCCAGGCGGTGTTCAACGTGCTGACGGGCAAGCGCTGGAGCGTCATCTCTAAGGAGATGAAGGACTATGTGTGCGGCTACTACGGCAAGGCGCCGGGCAACATGGACAAGGAAATCGTGGCGAAGGTGGCCGGCGACGCCGAGATCTTGGATCCGAAGATCGCTCCCGGCACGCTGGTGACCACCACCTACGACGAGTGCGCCGCCGAGATCGGGGATTTGGCCCAAAGCGAGGAGGACGTGCTCATGTACGCCCTGTTCCCCAACGAGGCCCGCACCTATTTGAGCAAGCACCGGGTATCCGAGAAAGTCGATTTCATGCTGGAGCAGGAGTCCAGCGCCACCAAGGAGGACGATTACGTGGACATCAATCAGATTCGCGAGCTGGTTCGCGTTGCCGAGGAGAGCGGCGTCGGAGAGATCGTCGTAGAGGAAGAGGGCATGCGCATCGCTGTCCGCATGCCGGGCCAGGGCGCGCCGGCCGCTGCCGTGCCCGCCGCTCCGCAGGCCCAGGCGGCTCCCGTTGCCGCCGTGCCCGCGCCGGCCGCCGAGGGGCCGGCGAGCGATCGTCCGGCCACGTGGAAGCCGGTGGTGGCTCCTATGGTGGGCACCTACTACGAGGCCCCGGCCCCGGGCGAGCCGCCCTTCGTGAAGGTGGGCGACGAAGTGGCCGCCGGCGAGACGCTGTGCATCGTAGAGGCCATGAAGCTCATGAACGAGATCACCGCCGAGGAGATGGGCACCGTGCGCGAGGTGTGCCTGTCCGACGCCACGCCGGTGGAGTACGGCACCGTGCTCTTCTACGTGGAGCCCCACGACCCCACGCCGGGCGCGTAGGAGACAAACATGTTCGAGAAAATTCTAGTTGCCAACCGCGGCGAGGTGGCGCTGCGCATCATGCGCGCCGCCCGCGAGCTGGGCGTGAAGACGGTGGCCGTGTACTCCACGGAGGACGCCGACACCTATCCGGTGCGCTACGCCGACGAGGCCGTCTGCATCGGTCCTGCCCAGTCGAACAAGAGCTATCTGGTCATGGCCTCCATCATTGCCGCGGCGAAGAACACCGGTGCCGAGGCGATTCACCCCGGCTACGGCTTTTTGGCCGAGAACGCGGAGTTCGCCCGCGCCTGCGCCGACAACGACCTCGTGTTCATCGGCCCCGCCCCGGAGTGCATCGACCGCATGGGCGACAAGTCGTCCGCCCGCGAGACCATGAAGATGTGCGGCGTGCCCACGGTGCCCGGCTCCGACGGCTGCCTGGATACCGTGGAAGAGGCTGCGGCCTTCGCCGAGAAGGTGGGCTACCCGGTGCTCATCAAGGCCACGGCCGGCGGCGGCGGCAAGGGCATGCGCGAGGTGCACGATCCGGCCGACCTCGCGGCCCAGTACAAGGCTGCCCGCACCGAGGCTGGCGCCGCCTTCGGCAACGACGGGGTGTACCTGGAAAAGCTCGTGCTGCGTCCGCGCCACGTGGAGGTGCAGGTGCTCGCCGACGACCATGGCAACGCCGTGGCGCTCTGCGAGCGCGACTGCTCCATCCAGCGCCGCCACCAGAAGCTTCTGGAAGAGGCCCCCTCGCCAGCGCTTTCCGAGAACCTGCGCCGCGACATGATGAAGGCGGCCCTGAAGGCCGTGCGCGCCGTGGACTATCGCAACGCCGGCACCATCGAGTTTCTGCTGGACGAGCGCGGCCAGTTCTACTTCATGGAGATGAACACCCGCGTGCAGGTGGAGCACCCGGTCACCGAGGAGATCACCGGCACCGACATCATCAAGGAGCAGCTGCGCATCGCCGCCGGTGAGCCCATGAGCTGCGCGGGCCGCGCCCCGTTCTCGCCTTCGGGCCACGCCATCGAGCTGCGCATCAACGCCGAGGATCCCGAGCACGGCTTCCGCCCGTGCCCCGGCACCGTCACGCGCTTCGAGCCCCCGGCGGGCCCCGGCGTGCGCGTGGAGACCTACCTGCGCCCCGGTTCCCGCATCTCGCCCTACTACGACTCGCTCGTGGCCAAGGTGGTCGTGCACGGCCAGGATCGCGCCGAGGCCGTCGCCCGCGCCAAGCGCGCCTTGGACGAGTTCGTTATTGAAGGAATTGCAACAACTATCCCATTCCACAAACGCGTGCTCGATAACGAGGTATTCTTGGCCGGTGACGCGACAACCGACTTTATCGAAACCCAGATGGGAGACGTACTATGACAGACCAGATGAACGTCGAGGGCCTTTCCATCGCCCCGGGGGTCATGGAGACCATCATCTCCGTGGCCGCCAGCGAGGTGGACGGTGTGGCCTCGCTGGGCTCCTTCGCCACGAGCGGCATCCGCTCTATGCTGGCGAGCAAGCCCTCCACCTCCGGCATCGAGACCAAGATGGGCGACGACAGCAAGCTTTCCGTGGCGGTGCACGTGGAAGTCTACTACGGCTATGTGCTGCCCGAGCTGGCGGCGCAGCTGCGCAGCGCCATCGCCGAGGCGCTGGCCACCCAGGCCGGCGTGGAGGTGTCCTCGGTGGACGTGTACATCGACGGCCTCCAGTTCAAGGCGTAGGTGGCGCGCGGTATGGCTCCGAGAATCCACGAGCGCACCCGCGACCGCATCAGCGCGGTGCAGGTGCTGTACACGAGCGAGCTGACGGGGAAATCGCCCAGCGAGCTGCTCGACTGCGGGCTGTGCCTGGTGGCACGCGAGGCTCCCGCCGATGAGGCCGATGCTGCCGAGGCGGGCGCGTTCGGCCGCATCGAGGAGGGGACGCTGACCGATTACGCCCTGGCGCTCATCCACGGCGTGGAGGCGAACCAGGCCCAGGTAGATGAGCGTATTGAAGCGGCGTCCGAGAACTGGGCGCTCTCCCGCATGCCCATCGTGGACCGTTCCATCCTGCGCTTGGCCGTCTTCGAGATGTTCCACTGCGACGACGTGCCGGTGTCGGTCTCCATCAACGAGGCGGTGGAGCTGGCCAAGGGCTTCGGCGGCGAGGACGACTCGCCGCGCTTCGTGAACGGTGTGCTGGGGCGCATCGCGCGTTCTATGGAAGGCGATGGCGCGGTCGCGGCTGATGCGGTCGGAGCCGACATTGCCGCCGCCGGCCCGGTGGATGCCCTGGTGGGCGCCTCGGGCGCCGCTGCTTGCGTGCAGGTGGGGGTGTAGGCGCCATGGCCGACGAGCAGGGTCGCACCTTCGAGGACGTGCACGAGCGCCTTTCCGAGATCGTTGACGAGGTGTCCGCCGAGGACATCTCGCTGGACGACGCCTTGAAGCTGTACGAGGAGGCCGTGAAGCTGGGCCTTTCCGCGTGCGATTTGTCCGAGCAGGACTTGGACGCGTTTCTGGCGACGGAAGAGGAAACGACGGTCGAGGAGGGCGGCGCAAGCGCTACCCCTACGGGTTCAACCGACATGCCCCGCGAGGCCTAAAGGAAACCGCCCATGGATGTCCCGCGCATACTCGATGCTATCAGCTCGCCGGCCGATTTGAAGGTGCTCGATAACGAGGAGCTGGCCATTTTAGCCCGCGAGATCCGCCAGGAGATCGTCGCCACCACCTCGGTCACCGGGGGACATGTGGCGTCGTCTTTGGGCGCCGTGGACATCATCGTGGCCTTGGAGAGCCTGCTCGACATGCCGCGCGACCGCGTGGTGTTCGACGTGGGGCACCAGGCCTACGCTCACAAGCTGCTCACCGGCCGACGCGAGGCGTTCAAAACGCTGCGCACCTACGGCGGCCTTTCCGGCTTCACCAAGCCATCGGAGAGCCCCTACGACGTGCACCCGTCGGGTCATGCGTCCGACTCGCTCTCCATCGCCACGGGCCTCGCAAAGGCGCGGCAGTTGAAGGGCACCGACGAGAAGGTGGTGGCCCTCATCGGGGACGCGTCGCTCGCCGGCGGCATGGCCTTCGAGGCGCTGAACTACATGGGCAACGAGCAGTTGCCGCTCGTCGTCATCTTGAACGACAACGAAATGTCCATCTCGCGCAACGTGGGCGCCCTCATGAAGCATCTGGGCAACATCCGCGCCAACAGCCACTACCGCGAGGCGCGCGAGGGCCTGCAGGCGGCCATGGAGCAGGGCGGCCCTGCGGCCCGCGGTCTGCTTGGCTTCGGCAAGAACATGAAGGAATCCCTCAAGCAGATGGTGATTCCCCATACCATGATCTACGAATCGCTCGGCATCGTGTGCACCGCTCCCATCGACGGCCACAACATCGCCGAGCTGCGCGACGTTTTGTCGCTCGTGCTGGAAATGGACGGCCCGGCGCTCGTGCACGTGGTCACGCGGAAGGGGGAGGGCTACGAGCCCGCCCGCCGCGATCCCGAGGCGTTCCACGGCACCGGCCCCTACGATATTGCCACGGGCCGCGCGTTGAAGAAGCCCGGGCGCGCCCCCAGCTACACCGAGGTCTTCGGTGCGGCGCTCGCCGACGAGGCGGCCAACGATGCGGACGTGGTGGCCATCACGGCGGCCATGACCGGCGGCACGGGGCTGAAGACCTTCGCGGCGGAGTTCCCCTCGCGCTTTGTGGACGTGGGCATCGCCGAGGAGCAGGCGGTGGGCATGGCGGCCGGCCTCTCGTCGGGTGGCAAGAAGCCCGTGGTGGCGCTGTACTCCACCTTCATGCAGCGGGCTGTGGATCAGATGATCATCGATGTGGCCCTGCCGGAGGCGAATGTGGTGTTCGCTTTCGATCGCGCGGGCCTGGTGGGCGATGACGGGCCTACGCACCACGGCGTCTTCGACATGGTGTACACGCGCATGGTGCCGAACATGCGGGTGCTCGCGCCCTCCGACGAGGCGGAGCTCGTGCACGCGCTGCATACGGCGCTGGTTTTGGAGGGCCCCGTGTCGCTGCGCTACCCGCGCGGCGAGGCCGAGGGTGCGCCGTTGCCGGATGTGCCGGAAGTTCTGGAAGTGGGGAAGTCCCGCACGGTGCGCGAGGGGGGCGACGTGGCCCTGCTCGCCTTCGGTCGCATGGTGGGCCAAGTCCGCGCCGCCGCCGAGCTGCTGTCCGCCGAGGGCATCGAGTGCCGCGTGGTGGACATGCGCTGGGTGAAGCCGCTGGATGCGGAGGCCATCGCTGCGGCGGCGGCCTGCCGTTTGGTGGTCACGGTGGAGGAGGGCGTCATCGCGGGAGGCGCCGGCGAGGGCGTGCTGGAGGTGCTGGCCCGCCAGGGTGCCACGACGCCTGCCGTCACGCTGGGCATCCCCGACCGCTTCATCGGCCAGGGTCCCGTGCCCCAACTCTTCGCCGACCTCGGCCTGAATGCCGAAGGCATCGCCGCTACGGTGCGCGAGGCGCTAGGTTAATCGAACCTCACAGCCAACGCGCTTCGTTCAGCCAAAACACCTGCTTCTTTCCCTGGTAGGCAGTCGAGCAATAGCGCAAGTCGACAAGTCGATTCAAATCGTCGCGAGCCGTGGAGGCGGCGCACTCGAAGGATGGGCGTAGGCCTCCTCCGATAGCCGAATCCGTCTGGCTCGCCCGTTCCTTCCCTCCCCAGGGGCGATGCCAGCTGTTCGAGAAAGGACGCGCACCCGTCACGGATGCGCGTCCTTCTTTTCGTGCGGTAGGACGGGCGCCTCGTGCTATAGAGTCCCAAATACGATACACTGCTCTGTGTACTTGTTTACAAATTCCTTAGGATGAGGTACAGTGAGGCTAGCGAATGGAGGTTGCTATGGCGACGAAGACGTTTTCGGGACGGGCCGATGCCGAGAAGATCCTTCTTGCCGACGCCCTGGCACGACAAGAGTACGGCTTGTCCTTTGGGCAATACTGCAGCGGTGTCCTCGTCGATTACATTTGCGAGACGGGGGCGCTCCCCGATACGCGTGTGCACTCGAAGAAAAAAGGCGGTGTGGCCATGATGCTGAGCCTTGCGAAGAAGCATCAGGGTAGCGACATCGCTCGCCTGAGTGACCAAGAGATTCGCGATCTCGTTGCGAGCCGCTATGAGTAGTAAGGTGCTTCTCGATACCAACGTTATGCTCGACCTCGCCTTGGCACGGCCGGAGGGGTTCGATGCAGCCGCCGCCATCGCCGAGGCCGTGGCCTATGAAGAGGTCGTCGCATATGTTTGCGCCACGTCGCTCAAAGATCTGTACTACATCCTCTCCAAAGCCATGGGGGAGAAGGACGCGCGAACCTACATCAAGGCTGTGATGGACGATTTCATTATCTGCTCAGTCGATTACGCCCTCTGTCGTCAGGCTGCAGATTCCGACGAGCCTGATTTCGAAGACGGTTTAGTGCGCGCCTGCGCCGAGAACGCCCGCGTTGATTTCATCGTCACGCGAGACGTTACGGCGTTTGCTCGATCAAAGGTGCGCTCAATCGCTCCGGCAGATTATGTGGCGCGGTTTCTTGTCGACGAATAGGCATTGCGGATCAAGAGAATTCCGCAGTACTTTGTTTTCTGATTGGGAGGGGCGACCGAGGTCGCCCCTATGGAGGCTGACTCGCGGGGCCAGCTACTGCAGCTTCTTCTCCATGATGTAGTCGTCCATGATGTAGCCGTCGCCGATGTCGGTTTCCGCGGCGTCGATGACCTCGAAGCCCTTCGCCTTGTAGGCGCGGATGGCCATCTCGTTGCGCTTGTTCACTGTGAGATAGAGGGCATCCAGACCGCGCTCGCGGGCGAGGCGCTCGTAGAAGCGGATGGTGGCCGAGCACAGGCCCTCGCCGCGGTGCTCCTTCAGCAGGTAGATCTTCGAGATGAAGAAGCGGTTCGTGTCCGTCTCCACGTGCCCTCCGGTGTAGCCGACGATGCGGGGGACGGCGGCCGTGCGGGCGAAGTCCTCGGTGTCGTGGGCCAACTCGTCGTCGCGGTCGGATTCCACGTCGTCGTTGACGCGGCCGGCTACGGTGTCGCCCTGGTCGTGGATGTCGGCGCCGTGCGTCGCCGCGCCCAGCTCGTGGGGCGTCTCGTCCTCGTGCTGCATGATGAAGAAGTACTCGTAGCCATTGTCGGCAATGTCGGTGCGGAAGGCATTCAGGCTCTGGAACTTCTCCACCATGTAGTCGGTCTGCGCTTGGCCGATGATGGCCGGCCAGTACTCGTTCCAAATATGGTAGGCCATATGGGCCAGGGCCTCGACCTCTTCGTCGCGCTCGACCTGTCGAAATGTAACGCTCATGAGTGCATCCTTCCGCGTTGTGACAAAACTTTTCGAAAAAGTGGTCACAAAATCGAGTTCTGGGTTTTCTTTATGGGCGATACGACCCAATTAACGGTTGCGACTTTGTGTAGTATATCGTTTAGCGATATATTCCTCTTGCTCTTATGTCGTCTTGAGGTCTGCAAAAACCCAGAACTCGATTTTGTGACCAAATCGCGCCGATTCTTTGTAAAGGCAACGCTGCCATTGTAATGCTTCGGCGATCTGTGACGGGACGCGCGGGCATTTGTTTCCGCCCAGTAACAAGGAATGGTCGCCAGTGTTAACACTTATTTTTTGAGGGGGTTAACAATCATCGTTGAGCGCGCAGGTCACCAGGTGCCGTGGAACAATCGGGGTGTCCTTGCCGTTGGGCATCTTGGGCGACAAGGGGTGGGGAGGCCCGCGCGGTGCGGCGCGCGGCGCCTCCCGACCTCTTTTCGCCGAGGGCCCGCGAACTGTGAAAGGGGTTGATCGCGATGATTGACACCGGTTCCACTGGGTTCATGCTCGTCTGCGCCATGCTGGTGCTGCTCATGACGCCCGGACTCGCCTTCTTCTATGGAGGTCTCTCCCGTCGCAAGAACGTCGTGAACACCATGGTGATGGTGTTCGGCGTGCTCGGCATCGTTGGGGTTATGTGGGTCGTTTGCGGTTGGTCGTTCGCCTACGGCGGCGACGGCTCGTTGCCGTTTTTCGGCGGCCTCGACCAGATCGGGTGCCTGAGCGCCGTGAACGACATGGTGGCCGAGGCCGAAGGCACACCTGACGCCTTCGCGGTGCTGTCCGGCCAAGGAGCGCTGGCCAACGACCCCGAGTTAGCGGCGGGCTATCCGGCCATTATCGACATCGTCTTCCAGATGGCCTTCGCCATGATCACCTGCGCCATCATCACCGGTGCTGTAGCTGGACGCATGAAGTTCGGCGCCGTATGCGCGTTCGTGGCCGTGTGGGTCGTCGTGGTGTACGCGCCGCTCGCCCATATGGTGTGGGGCGGTGACGGCTCGCTCATTGGCGACATGATCGGGGCCCTGGACTTCGCCGGCGGCGATGTGGTGCACATCTCCTCGGGCCTCACCGGGCTCATCCTCTGCCTTATGCTGGGGCGGCGCAAAGGGTTTGCGGTGCTGTCTTACCGCCCGCACAATGTGCCCTTTGTGGCCCTGGGCGCGGCGCTTCTGTGGTTCGGCTGGTTCGGTTTCAACGCTGGCAGCGAGTTCGCCGCCGATGGCGTGGCGGGTCTCGCGCTGCTGAACACCGTGGCCGCGAGCGCCGCCGGCGTGCTTTCCTGGATGATCACCGAGCGCATCACAGTGGGGAAGTGCACGCTCGTCGGCGCGGCGACGGGCCTGGTGGCCGGCCTTGTGGCCATCACCCCGGCGGCAGGGTTCGTGGAGCCCTGGGCGGCGATCGTCATGGGACTTATCGTGAGCCCCATCGTGTACGCGGCCATTTCCCAGGCCAAGCGGCGCCTCGGCTACGATGACGCGCTGGACGCCTTCGGCTGCCACTGCGTCGGCGGCATCGTGGGCGGCATCCTCACGGGTCTGTTCTGCGTGCCCGGGCTCTCCTGGACCGAGCACGGCGGCCTTCTGTACACCGGCGACTGGTCGCTTCTGGGCTCGCAGGTGCTGGGCATCCTGGTGACCATCGCCTTCGTGGCCATCGCGGACGTAGTGCTGGGGCTTATCATCAAGGCCTGCTTCAAGGGCAGCTTGCGGGTGAGCGCCGAGGATGAGGCGGCTGGGCTCGATGTGGCCGTCCATGGCGAGTCGGCCTATCCGGCCTACCTGGGTCTGGACTAGCACGGCGGAGCGATTGAGAAAGGAGTTGCGGCTATGAAACGAGTAACGGCTATTGTGCGGCCCGAGAAGATGGAGCCGCTGAAGGATGCCCTGTTCGCCGCCGATGTGAAGGGCATGACCATCTCGCAGGTGCACGGCTGCGGCGCCCAGCACGGCTGGAGCGAGTACGTGCGCGGCACCGAAGTGATGCTGAACATGGTGCCGAAGGTGAAATTCGAGGTAGTGGTGGAAGACGACGCGGTGGACGCGCTGGTGGACACCATCGTGGGCGCCGCCCGCACCGGCGAGGTGGGCGACGGCAAGATCTTCGTGGCGCCTGTGGAGGAAGTGGTGCGCATCCGCACCGGCGAGCGCGGCGCGACGGCGGTGTAGGCCACAATGCGGTACAATCTCGCCGAAACAAGGTGCGAGAAAGGAACCGACATGCACACCTACATTCCCCGCGGCGTCTGCTCCCGTCAGATCGATGTGGAACTGGACGGCGACACCATCAAGAGCGTCCAGTTCACCGGCGGCTGCGACGGCAACTTGAAGGCCATCTCCAAGCTGGTGGCTGGCCAGAACGTCGACGACATCGTCGCCATGATGGAGGGCCACACCTGCGGGCGGCGCTCTACCTCCTGCGTGGATCAGATGACCAAGGCCATCCGCGAGGCCCAAGCAAAAGCCGCTGAGGAAGCGTAAGGCGATCCCAGCTGCGGTTCACCCAAGGGCCCGGACTCATGTCCGGGCCCTTTTCTACAGCATCATGAACAGCTTGGCCAAGGCCCAGCCGATAAATCCGCAGCAGGGGAAGGTGAGCACCCAGGCCCACACCATACGGCGGGCGACGCCCCAGTTCACGCGGCGGAAGCTCTTCGAGGCGCCTACGCCCATGATGGAGGCGGTGGAGCAGTGGGAAGTGGAGACGGGCATGCCGGTCATGGATGCCACGAACAGCGTGATCACCGTGGAGAGGGAGGCCGCCACGCCCTGGTACTTCTCCAGCGACACCATGTCCATGGCCACGGACTTGATGATGCGCTTGCCGCCGAGAAGCGTGCCCAGCGACATGGCCGCTGAGCAGATGATCATGAGCCACAGGGGGAAGTCGGTGGCGCCGCTCGTCTCCATGCCGAAGGCGAGCGCGATGCCCAAAAGCCCGATGGACATGAACTTCTGCCCGTCCTGGGCGCCGTGGAGGAACGACAGCGCGCAGGCGCAGATGTCCTGCAGCACCATGCACACCTTGTTGCCGCGCTGGCGGTTGACGCCGGAGAAGAGAAACTCGATGATCTTGGTGGTGGTCATACCGAGGATGAAGCCGCCCACCAGCGAGAACACCATGCCGTAGATGACGAGCATCCACTCGGAGAGCACGACGCCGGCAAGCCCGTTCAGCGCGATGGCCCCGCCGGTGACGCCGGCGATGAGCGAGTGGGACTTGCTGGCGGGAATGCCCCAGAACCAACAGAAGACGCCCCAGCCGATGGAGCCTATCATGGCGGCTATGAGCGCGAGTAGCGCCTGGTGGGTGTTGCCGGAGAAATCGACCATGTTGAACATGGTGTGGGCCACGGCCGTGGAGATGTAGGTCATGCCCACCAGCCCCACGAAGTTGAACACGGCAGCGAGCGCGAGGGCGGCGCCGGGGGTGAGGCAGCGGGTGGAGACCGCGCTGGCGATGGCGTTGGGGGCGTCGGTGGCGCCCGAGATGATGGTCACGCCGATGACCAGCGCCAGAATGCCGAGCAGGATCGGATGATTTCCTGCCTGCGAGAGGAACACCGAAAGAGTCAATTCCATGGCTGAGCCTTATCCCGATGAAGCCGACCGGACGCAAACGCATCCTCTCATTCTAGCGCAACGTCTGCGCTCACGAAAGATGATGCGGAAAGTAAAGAATAGGGCGAGGAGGCCCTGCGTGAGCTGGACGTGCATCAGATTATACTTTGAAGTATAATACTTTGAAGTATAATATCCCTCCAACGAAGCATGGGAGAGAAAGGGGCAATTGTGGACGCGTTCGTCGATCGCACTGAAGAACTCGCCGCCTTGGAGGAGCAGTTCGCCGACCACCAGGCGGCCATGGTGGTCATCTACGGCCGGCGCCGCATCGGGAAGACGGCGCTCATCACCGAGTTCGTCCGCGACAAGCGCGCGCTGTACTTCCTGGCGACGGAGGAGTCGGAGGAACAGAACCGCGCGGCCTTCCAGAAACAGGTGGCCGCGTTCACGGGCGACGAGCTGCTCGGCCAGGTGTCTGTCGACAACTGGGACGTTCTCTTCGACCGTCTGACGAGCGACGGCGAGCGCCTCGTCGTCGCGCTGGACGAGTTCCAGTACCTCGGCAAGGCGAACCCGGCGTTCCCCTCCGTCTTCCAGCGCATCTGGGACACGATGCTTTCCAAGCGCAACGTGATGGTCATCCTGTGCGGCTCGCTCATCTCGCTCATGGAAAGCCAGGTGCTCTCCTATAGCAGCCCCCTCTACGGGAGGCGCACCGCGCAGGTTCGCATGAAGCAGATTCCCTTTCGGTTCTACCGGGATTTCTTCTCGAAGGAGATCGGGCGCCGCGAACTGGTCGAGCTCTACAGCGTCACGGGCGGCGTCCCCAAGTACATCGAGAGCTTCAGGGGCGTGGACGATGTGTACCGCGGCATCGAGAAGAGCGTTTTGAACTCCAGCAGCTATCTGTACGACGAGCCGAACTTCCTTCTGTCGAAGGAGGTGAGCGAGGTGGGAACCTATTTCTCCATTTTGAAGGCGGTGGCGGCGGGCAACCGCAAGAGCGGGGAGATCGCCGCGGCGCTGAACGTGAGGCAGACGGGGCTGTCGAAGTACCTGAAAGTGCTCGAGCGGCTCGATGTGCTGGAGCGCGTGGTGCCCGTGACGGAGGAGAACCCCGAGAAGAGCAAGAAGGGCCTCTACCGCATCAAGGACAACTACCTGCGCTTCTGGTTCCGCTTCGTCTTTCCCCAGATGGGGCTGTTGGAGACGGGGCGGCGGGCGGAGGCGCTGAAGACGATCAGGAACAACTTCGTCGACGGGCAGGTCGCCTACGTGTACGAGGACGTGTGCCGCGACCGCCTGTGGGATGCGGGCGCGGAAGGGGCGCTCCCCTTCATGCCCGAGCGGGTGGGCGCTTGGTGGGGCGCACGCGATGTGGAGCTGGACGTTGTGGGGCTGGGCGCCGAAGAGGGCCGAGCGGTGTTCGGCGAGTGCAAGTTCTGGGCGAGGCCCGTGGGCGCCAATGTGCTGAGGCACTTGGAAGAGCAGGCTCGAAAGGCCCTGGACGACCCCTCTTTTCGGCGCTTTGGCGGCCCGCCCGTCTATGTCCTCTTCAGTATAGGCGGGTTTACCGATGAGGTGCGTAGCGAGGCGCGCGCCCGGAAGGACGTGCTGCTGCTTTCGTAGGGCGCCTTCGACGCGCTGAGGGCTCTTCTTGGCCGCCTTGTGGGCGCGCTGCGAAAAATGTCGGCACTCGGGGAAAATTCACAATGAAGCGCGCGCGAGCGGTGCTATACTGGGCGGGCTTGCCGATAGGCGGCAAGTGTAAGTATCTGTTGGCCCCCGAGACATGTTTGTTGCACCGCGATCCTTGCTTCTGCAAGCGAACATGGTACGTATCAACCATCATGACGAAGGGTCCCTGATTTAGTTTTTGAAAGGGGTCCGTTTTGACCGAAATCAAGAACACCTCCGTGATCGACTTCTCCGACATCTCCGATGAGCAGATGAACGAGATGATCGACGGCACGCTGACCGAGTTCGACGAGGGCGATCTCGTCGACGGTACCGTCGTCAAGCTGGAGCACGACGAGGTGCTGGTGGACATCGGCTTCAAGAGCGAGGGCGTCATCCCGGCCCGCGAGCTGTCCATCCGCAAGGATGCCGATCCGTCCGACATCGTGAGCCTGGGCGACAAGATCGAGGCTCTGGTTCTCCAGAAGGAGGACAAGGACGGCCGCCTCATCCTCTCCAAGAAGCGCGCCGAGTACGAGCGTGCCTGGATTTCCGTCGAGGAGAAGTTCAAGGCCGGCGAAGTGGTCACCGGCGAGGTCATCGAGGTGGTCAAGGGCGGTCTTATCCTGGACATCGGCCTGCGCGGCTTCCTTCCGGCCTCTCTCGTGGACCTGCGCCGCGTGAAGGATCTGGACGCCTACCTGGGCACCGAGATCGAGGCCCGCGTCATCGAGATGGACCGCAACCGCAACAACGTCGTGCTGTCTCGCCGCGTTCTCTTGGAGGAGGGCCGCAAGAACGAGCGCGCCGAGATCCTCTCCAAGCTCTCCAAGGGCATGCGCCTCAAGGGCAACGTGTCCTCCATCGTGGACTTCGGCGCCTTCGTGGATCTGGGCGGCATCGACGGCCTGGTGCACATCTCCGAGCTGTCTTGGAACCATGTCAACCATCCCTCCGAGGTCGTCAAGGTGGGCGACGAGGTGGAGGTCGAGGTGCTCGACGTCGATCTGCAGCGCGAGCGCATCTCCCTCGGTCTCAAGCAGACCACGCCCGACCCGTGGATCCAGCTGGTGGAGAACTACCCGGTGGGCACCATCGTCGACGGCAAGGTCACCAAGATCGTGCCCTTCGGCGCCTTCGTCGAGCTGGGCGACTCCATCGAGGGCCTGGTGCACATCTCCGAGATGGCCGGCCGCCACATCGATACCCCGGCGCAGGTCGTGCATGCGGGCGACGATGTGAAGGTGAAGGTCATGGAGATCAACCCGGAGCGCCGCCGCATCTCCCTGTCCATGAAGGCCGCCGCCGAGGAGCTCGGCTTCGAGATCGACGTGGACGAGTCGGTGCAGGCCGAGGAGAAGCCGGCCCGCCGCAAGAAGGACGAGGCTCCGGCCGAGGCCGAGGTCGTCGAGGTGGAGACCGTCGACGCCGAGTAGCCTCTGCGGGTTCGTGCGACTGCGAACGACCAGTGACTTTTCAAAGGCCGCTCTTCGGAGCGGCCTTTCTCGTGTATGATGGTTCCGTTGAATTACTTGGGTATGATCGCGCGAAGGTGCGCGGTTTTGGAGGAGGTTCGCATGAAGAAGCTGTTTCTCATCGGCGGCATGGGCGCCGGCAAGTCCACGGCGCGCAAGGCGCTCACCGACGAGGGCCTGGCTTGGATCGATCTCGATCAGGTGGGGCACGAGGTGCTCATGTGGGACACGGTGAAGGACGATTTGCGCGGAGCGTTCGGCGATGACATCTTCGATGAGAACGGGGAAGTGGTGCGCAGCGCCCTGGCCGCCAAGGCCTTCGCGACGCCGGCCGCCACGCGCAAGCTGAACACCATCACGATGCCCCGCATCGAGGAGCGCTACACCGACCTCATCGACGGCTTCGAGGCCGAGGGCAAGCCTGCCGTGGTGGTGGAGTACTCGGTGTTCCGCAACCGCCAGCAGTCGCTGGCTTACGGGGCCGATGTCGTCATGGCCGTGCTGGCGCCGCTGGAGGTGCGCATCGAGCGCGCCGTGAAGTCGGGCTTTTCCGAGGAGGACGTGCGTGCCCGCATCGCCCGCCAGATCACCGACGCCGATCGCATCGAGGCGTCGGATGTCGTTTTCAACAACGACGGCACCCCCGACGAGCTGCGCAACGAGGTCATCTCCTGGTGGAACGAGTACAAGAAGACGATCTAGTGGGATGTATTCTCAGGTTTTAGCGAAGGCCCTGAGAGCGCTAGTTCTCGGGGCCTTGCTTTGGCTGTATGAAGGTAGCGATGAATTCTCTGGCGCGCTCATCCTTGGCTTGCGCAATTAGCTCTTCTGCGCTTAAGCCTTCTGGCCATGGCTTGGAGAAAGCCGCTCTTTCGGCAATCCTCTGATCTGCTCCCTTGAGTTTATCAAGTTTTCGAGCTATCTGTTCGTCTTCTTCTCTCACGATTACCACAGTCCCAGCAGATGTTGCATCCCCAGGCTGGCACCTGCTATGCAGATCCAGCAGATGAGGCCCATGAGGATGGGCTTGCCGCCGGATTTCACGAGCTTCACGAGGTCGGTGTTCAGGCCAATGGCGGCCATGGCCATGATGATGAAGAACTTGGAAAGCGTCTTCAGCGGCGCGAACACCGCCGCATCGGCGCCGGCGGCCACGGCGATGGTGGTGATGATGCTGGCCACGAGGAAGAACAGGATGAACATCGGGAAGGCGCGCTTCAGCGAGAAGTTGCCGAGGCCGTCGGCGCCCTCCTTGCGGGCCATGACGATGCCGAGCACGAGCGTGATGGGGATGATGGCGAGCGTTCGCGTGAGTTTCACGATGGTGGCGTCGTCCAGGGCGTTCGAGCCGGGGTGCATGCCGTCCCAGGCAGCTGCGGCGGCGGTGACCGACGAGGTGTCGTTCACGGCGGTGCCGGCGAACAGCCCGAAGCCCTCGTTGGACATGCCGAGCATACTTCCCAGGGTAGGGAAGATGAGCGCCGCGATGACGTTGAACAGGAAGATGACCGAGATGGCCTGGGCCACCTGCTCGTCCTTGGCGCGGATGACCGGCGCCGTGGCGGCGATGGCCGAGCCGCCGCAGATGGACGAGCCCACGGCGATGAGCGTGGCGATGGCGGAATCCATGCGCAGCACGCGGTAGAGGATGTAGCCCACGATGAGCGCCGTGGCGATGGTGGTGAGGATGATAGGCAGGCTCTCGGCGCCCACGGCGGCGATCTGGGCGAGGTTCAACCCGAAGCCCAGCAGGATGACGGCGTACTGCAGCACCTTTTTCGCTGTGAAGCCGATGCCGTCCTGCACGATGCCGCGTGCCGGCTGCTTCCACCAAAGGGCGATGACCATGCCGATGAGGATGGCGAACACCGGGCCGCCCACCACGGGCAGCGCCTCGCCGAGAAACCAGCAGGGAAGGGGCGATGGCCGCGCACAGGCCGACGCCGGGGGCCACGTTCTTCACGTTCGCCACGATGATCTCCTCACGTCGCGGGATGTCAACAGCGATTGCAGAGTATAGCACTCATGGTTGGACGGATCGTGAACTTTAAGCGAACATCTGTTCATTTCTTGGGGAAGGTGCTAGACTGTTCTCCTTATAGCGAATTACTGTGAGAGGAGGGATGCGCGTGTCCACTCATCTTTCCAATATAGAAGGTATGGAAATGGCGGGGAAGTTGCCGGAGGTGCGGCTGGCGAACACCCCGTTCAAGGTGGTCTCGCCCTTCGAGCCCTCGGGGGACCAGCCCGAGGCCATCGCCACGCTCGCGAAGGGGGTGGAAGAGGGCCTGCGCTACCAGACGCTTCTGGGCGTCACCGGCTCGGGCAAGACCTTCACCATGGCAAAGACCATCGAGGCGGTGCAGAAGCCCACGCTCGTCATGGCGCCGAACAAGACGCTGGCGGCCCAGCTGGCGGCCGAGCTGAAGGAGTTCTTCCCCGACAACGCCGTGGTGTACTTCGTCAGCTACTACGACTACTACCAGCCCGAGGCCTACGTGCCCTCCTCCGACACCTTCATCGAGAAGGACGCCTCCATCAACGAGGAGGTGGAGAAGCTGCGCCATGCGGCCACCTCGGCTCTGCTGTCGCGGCGGGACGTCATCGTGGTGGCGTCGGTGAGCTGCATCTACGGCATCGGCTCGCCGATGGACTACGCCGGCATGGCGGTGTTCGTCGACAAGCAGAAGGAGATGGATCGCGACGAGGTCATCCACGAGCTCATCGACATCCAGTACGACCGCAACGACTACGAGCAGAAACGCGGCACCTTCCGCGTGCGGGGCGACGCGCTGGACGTGTTCCCGCCCTACGCCGACCATCCCATCCGCATCGAGTTCTGGGGGGACGAGATCGAATCCATCGACGAGATTGACCAGGTCACGGGCGAGGTGCTGAACAGCTACGAGGCGCTGCCCATCTGGCCGGCTTCCCACTACGTTACGGCGCGGCCGAAGATGGACAAGGCCCTCGGCACGATTCAGGACGAGCTGCGCGAGCGCCTCATGCAGTTCAAGGAGGAGGGGAAGCTCCTGGAGGCCCAGCGCTTGGAGATGCGCGTGAACTACGACTTGGAGATGCTGGAGACCATGGGATTTTGCTCCGGCATCGAGAACTACTCGCGCCATCTGGACGGCCGTGCGCCGGGCGAGCCGCCCTACACCCTCATCGACTACTTCCCGAAGGACTTCCTCTGCATCATCGACGAGTCCCACGTCACGGTGCCGCAGATCCGCGGCATGCACGAGGGCGACCGCTCCCGCAAGATCACCCTCGCCGAGCACGGCTTTCGCCTGCCCAGCTGCCTGGACAACCGCCCCTTGCGCTTCGACGAGTTCGAGGAGCGCATCCCGCAGTTCATCTACGTATCGGCCACGCCGGGCGATTACGAGGAGCGCGTGAGCCAGGCGAAGGTGGATCAGGTCATCCGCCCGACGGGCCTTCTGGACCCGGAGATCGTCGTGCGCACGAGCGCCAGCCAGATCGACGACATCATCGACGAGGCGAAGGAGCGGGCGGCGCGCAACGAGCGCGTGCTCATCACGACGCTCACGAAGAAGATGGCGGAGGACTTGACCGACCACTTGCTCGACCAGGGCGTGAAGGCGCGCTACATGCACTCGGACATCGCCACCCTGGAGCGCACGGAGATCCTGCGCGATCTGCGCCGGGGCGAGTTCGACGTGCTCGTGGGCATCAACCTTCTGCGCGAGGGACTCGACTTGCCCGAGGTGTCGCTCGTGGCCATCCTGGATGCCGACAAAGAGGGCTTCCTGCGCAACCACCGCTCGCTCATCCAGACCATAGGCCGCGCGGCCCGCAACGTGTCCGGCCAGGTCATCATGTACGCCGACCGCATCACCGATTCCATGCGCCGGGCCATCGACGAGACGCGCCGGCGCCGCGACATCCAAATGGCCTACAACGAGGAGCACGGTATCAAGCCCCAGACTATCCGCAAGGCCATCAACGACATCATGGGCTTCATCACGGAAGACGTGGAGGGCACCACTGCCGAGCAGGTGAACAAGGAGCTGGCAGAGCTTTCCCGCGAAGAGGTCCTGCGGCTCATCTCGTCCATGGAAGACGACATGGCCGCCGCGTCCCGCGACATGGATTTCGAGGAGGCGGCCCGTCTGCGCGACCAGGTGGTGAAGCTGAAGAGCACCGTGGAGGACAAGTCCGAGGAGGACGTGCTGAAGGATCTGAAGAAGGGCGCCCGCAAGGGCAGCGCCTACGGCAACCGCAAGCACGCCGCCTACGGGTCGTCGCGCGCGAGCTAAAGGCACCGCGCTCGGGCTCCTGCCATCGCCGCAAGATTCGTCTCGCAGGACGCCGACCTTTGCAGGACGGCGCCCCTGCGGGACGGTGGCGCGGTGGGGAAGTGCCCCTCTGGGACGGCGCGGGCTGTTCAGTTTTCGTGGATTCGGGACGGATTGCGAACTTTACGGAAATGTAAGCTGCTCTGCCGTGAACGCCCCGACACTTCGTCGTATAATCGCGAGAAAGCACCTGCACCACCTGAAGTACTTCCTAAGGAATAAAGCGATGCCCGATCAGCCCGCCTCCCAAGGTTCGAATAACCCCCGCAACAACCCGCGACAGCACAAGAAGCCCACCCGGCGCCACCCCGGTGCCTCCGTGCCGGCCTCGGTTCCCCATTCCCACGGGGTCTCAGCACCGCAGCCGCAGTCGGCGGCCGTCCTGCCGGAAATGCGCCCCCAGCCGGCAGCGCAGGCCCCTTCCCCGCAGCAGGAGCCGGCAGCGCCTCGCGAGCAGACGGCCGCTGCCGCCCAGTCGCAGGATCCGCGCCTGCATGAAGCGCCGTCCTATCGGCCGCACGCCTATCAGCAGGCCCAGCCCCAGCCGCAGCCGCATCAGGCAGCTTCGCCCCATGGCTATGCGGGCTACGCGGCGCAGGTTCCCCCGCGGGTCGTTCCCGCCACCAAGGCCGACGGCCAGGTGGCGCCCTATGCCGACATGGGGCGCTACAAGAAGAAAGGCAAGAAGAAGGCGAGCGTCGTCTCCATCATCGCCGCCGTGGTCATTTTGGCCGCTATCGGCGTGGGGGTGTACCTGTATCTGAACCCCCTGCAGTTCAACGTGACGGTCAACGGCATGACGCGCACGGTGGATCGGGGGACGACCTTGAACGACATGATCGCCGAGGGCGTCGTCTCCCCGCAGCCGGGCAATCTGCTCTCCGTCGACGGGGAGGTTCTGGAAGAGGGCGGCGGCGCTGCCTTTGCCGGCACGGTCAACGGCAATGAGGTGACCGACGGCGCAACTGAGCTGCACAAGGGCGATGTGGTCCAGCTGGACGACGGCGCCGATGCGACCGAGGAATACGATGTAACTACCGAGGAGACGGCCCCGGGCCAGGTGGAGCTGGGCGAGGGGGCCATCCACGTGTACGTGCCCGGTGAGGCGGCCCAGGTGGAGAAGCGCACCGGCAAAGTGTCGGGCAAGACGGTGGAGGAAACCGTGAAGGAGGGCTCCGACAACGTTTATCTGAAGTACAACGCGAACACGAACGGCGAGAAAGTCATCGCGCTCACCTTCGACGATGGCCCGTGGCCCACGACCCAGGAACTGCTCGACGTGCTGAAGGAGAACAACGCCGTGGCGACGTTCTTCACGATCGGCGAGCAGATTTCCGATAAGACCGATTACGTGGAGACGATCAAGCGCATGGCAGCCGAGGGTCACCAGATCGGCACCCACTCCTACGACCATGCGGCCACCGGCGGCGGCAACGGCGTGGACATGACGCGCCAGAGTCCCGAGAAGCAGATTGAAGAGGTGCAGATGGGCCAGCAGGCCATCGCGGATGCGACGGGCGCCGAGGCGTCGAAGGTGTTCCGTTCGCCGGGCGGCAACTTCCACGACGAGATCATCTGGAACTTGCAGCCCTACATCACGGGCGAGATCGGCTGGAACGTGGACACCGAGGACTGGCGGCGACCGGGCGCCGACGCCATTGCGGAGCGCCTGCTGTCGGCAAAGTCGGGGGATGTCGTGCTCATGCACGACGGCGGCGGCGATCGCAGCCAGACCATCGAGGCGCTGAAGATCGCCCTGCCGCAGCTTAAGGCGGAGGGCTACAAGTTCGTGACCATCGACCAGCTTCTGGCCTACGACGACGCCAAGGCGCTGGCCCAGGAACTGGCCGCCCAGCAAGAGGCGGAATAACAGCATCTTTCGGAAAACTCGTCGGATAATCTTCGTAGGGGGCGACCTTGGTCGCCCCTTGTCGCGAGCATAGCCGTTGTCGGGAGGGCGGACCAAGGTCCGCCCCTACGGGGGACCGACCGTTGCCGACGGCTTACTGGCCGAGAAGTTCGCGCGCGTGGGCGAGGGAGGTCTCGGTGGCGGTGCCCGACAACAGGCGCGCCACTTCGGCCACGCGCTCGTCGCCCTCCACCGGGGTCAGAGCCGTTTCGGGCGCGTCGCCCGCGGTTTTCGTCACGGTGTAGTGGGTATCGGCGAGCACAGCCACCTGGGCCAGATGCGTGATGGCGATGACCTGGTGGCTTTCCGCCAGCTCCGCCAGCACGGCGGCGAGCGCATTGGCGGTGCTCCCGCCCACGCCGGCGTCCACCTCGTCGAAGATAAGGGTCTCCGTGCCGTCCTTTGCGCCCAAAGCCATCTTGATGGCCAGCATGACGCGGCTGATTTCGCCTCCGGAGGCGATGCGGGCCAAGGGGCGCGGCTGCATGGAGGCGCCGGGCTTGAACTCGAAGACGACGCTTGCGCTGCCCGCGGCGCTCCAGCTTTCGCGGGGCAGCGGCTCCACCGTGCACACGAGCGCCGCCGTCCCCATCTCCAGGCGTCCGAGCACCTCGTTGACCGCCGCCGCGAACCGCGGCGCGGCCTCGATGCGGGCTGCATCATAGGCGGCCGCCGCTTCGGCGAGGGCGCTTTCGGCCGCTTCCACGGCCGCCTCGGCGCGGGCCAGGTTCTCGTCGGCGTCGTCGACGAGCCCGACGAGGGCCGCCGCCTCGTCCCAGCGCTCGAAGACGGCCTCCATGGTGGGACCGAAGGAGCGCATGAGCCCCATGAGCTGCCCCATGCGCTTCTGGGCCGCGGCCAGAGACTCGCCGTCGAAATCGATGGCGTCGCAGTAGCCGGCCATATCCCGGGAGACGTCCTCCACGACGAAGCAGATTTCCCTCAGCGACGCGGCGAAGGGGGCCAGCGACTCGTCGGCCCGGGAGGCCTCCTCGATGAGGGAGATGGCCGTGTTCAGGGCGTCCAGCGCGCCGCCGTCGCCGGAGAGCGCCTCGGCGGCCCCGTGGGAGTTGCGGGCGAGCACCTCGGCGTGCTCGGCCCGGGCGAGCCAGTCGCGCGTTTCCTCGTACTCGCCGCCCTCGGGGTTCACCGCCTCTATCTGCTGCAGCGTGAAGCGTGCCTCCTCCAGCTGGGTGTTGGAGGCGCTCGCCGTTGCCCTCAGCTCTTCTAGGGCCGCCTCGGCGGCACGGGCATCGGCGAGGGCCTCGCGAAAGGCCGCCCCTACGGTGCTTTCCAGATCGGCCCAACCATCGAGGATGCGGCCGTGCTCCGCCGGCTTCAGCAGCGATTGGTACTCGTGCTGTCCGCAGAGCTCCACCAAAGGCCCCACCGTGCGCGCGAGCTCCGAGACGCTGGCCATGGCGCCGTTTATGGTGGCGCGGCTGCGGCCGTCGGCGCTGACCTTGCGCACCGCGACGAGCTCTTCGGCGGTGGGATCGGAAGGGAACAGGCGCCCCCGCACTTCGGCGTTTTTTGCCCCCTCGCGCACGCAGGAGCTGTCGGCGCGCTCGCCGACGAGCAGTTTCACGGCGCTCACGAGCGCCGTCTTTCCCGCACCCGTCTCGCCGGTTAGGACGGTGAGACCGGGGGAGGGCGAAAGGGAGGCCTCGCGGATGAGGGCCACGTCCTTCACTTGGATTTCGTCGATCATGGTTCCCCGCTAGAAGTCGATGACGTCGAAGACGATGCCCTGCTCCGCCTCAAGCACGCTGAACAGCTCGTCGGGGGCCACGCGGCGCACGGCCCGGGAGACGGATACCTCGCCGCCGTGGGTGACGATGAAGTCGGCCTGCAGCTTGCGGGCGCAGGATTCGGTGAGGGCCGCGCGATAGGGCAGCCCCTCGTGCTCCAGGGCGAAGCGCACGTCGGGGCCGTCGATCGAGCACACGGACAGAAACGCCATGGCCGAACGCAAAGCCGAGCGGGCGTCGTGGTCGGATAGGGCCTCGGCGAGGGCGGCGCGCACCTCTCCGAAGGCCTCGGCGGAGACCCACAGCTCCGCGGCCCCGGCCAGCTCCATGGCATGGAGCTTCACCCAGGCGGCGGCGGTGCTCTCGCGTTCGCCGATGAAGTCGAGCAGAACGTCGCTATCGATGAGCAGGCGCATGGCTATTCTCCTTCCCTGGTTGCGGGCGCGCCGTCGCGGGCCTCCCAGAACGACGCCGGTACGGGGCGCGTGGCCTGGCGCAAGCGGAAGCGCAGCTCGTTGGCCTGGGCGTCGGTGAGGGTGATGCGCAGGGGAGATTCTCCCCGTTGCGCATCGGGCAGCTCGCCGGTGGCGAGTACGTAATCGTAGGCAGCGTTCACCAGCTCGGTGGGGGACGAGCCGATGGACCGCAGCTTCGCGTTCACCTGGTCGCGGATTTCCAGGGGCACTCGGGCCGTTACCATGGCGTGCATGGCCGCTCCTTTCTCTTGCTTTTGGCGCAGTATAACGGAACACCGAACAAATTGCAATAATAATACGAACAAGTATTTGCATTATGGTCAAAAAGTGTTATGCTCCATGGACAAGGAGTCGACGGCTCGTGTCTTTTTCGGTAAGACGCTTGCCTCGGTCGGTCGATTTGGGGAAGATGGAGCGATGCAGCGCACCGGTCGGCATGTTCGCCCGGGGAAAGCTGCGGCGTAATGGCAGAACGGAAGGGAAACCTTGGCACAGCGAGCGTTCGGAAAAGGAAAAGCGACGAGGGTCTTTCTCGCCCTGTTGCTCGCCTTCTCCCTCGTCGGCATCGGCGCGATTCCGGCTGCGGCCGATCCTGCCGACGACACTCAGGCTGCCGTGGATGCGGCGCAGGCCACGCTGGACGAGGCCGAATCCCGCATGGCCCAGATCAATAGCGAGTACGAGCAGCTCACCGCCGAGGTGGCCGAGCTGCAGACCAAGATCGACGAGACGGCGGCGGCGGCCATGGAGGCCCAGCAGGCCATGCTCGAGGGGCGCGCGGCTTTGGGCCAGGTGGCCGTGGGCGAGTACCGCGACGGCAGTTCCATGGGGCTTTTAGGCCTCATCCTTGATTCGAAGAACTTCGACGAGCTGCTCCGCAACATGGAGTACGTCACTCAGATCATGTCCTATCAGGCCGACGAGGTGGCCGAGCAGAAGGAGCGCAAGCGCGCCTTCGACGACGTGAGCGACGAGCTGAACGCCCAGAAGAACGAGCAGGAAGAGGCGTTGGCGGCCCAGGAGGCTAAGCGCGCCGAGGCCCAAAGCGTCGTGAAGGATGCCACGGCCCGTCTGGAGGGCGCTCAGGAGGAGCACGCGGCCCGTCTGGCCGAGCTCGCCGCTCAGGCCGAGGCCCTGCGCAAGCAGGAAGAGGAGGCCGCCGCAGCGGCGGCCGCGGCTGTGCAGGAGAGCCCCGACGCCAATACGGGCGATCGCGAGCCGGTGGTCTCCGACGACGAGGGCCCTTCCGATAACGGCGGCTCGTCCGGTGATTCCGGCAACTCGGGCTCATCCGGGAATTCCGGAAACGCGGGAAGTTCCGGCGGCTCCGGCAACGGGGGCGGATCCGGCGGCTCCTCGGAGGAAGGGTGGCTTTCCGGCGTGGCCTCGGCCTACGGCGGCAGCACCGATCCGAACACGCCGAACCCCGGCACCACGTCCACCGGTGCCGTCTGCGACGACAACTCCATGGGCGTGGCGGTGCCCAAGTCGCTGCCGAACTACCGCAGCTACTTCGGGCGCACCGTGGAGATCGTCTACGGCGGCCAGACCGTCTATGCCACGGTGAACGACTGCGGCTCCATGGGCGGCGGTTCCCGCGCCCTCGATTTGCAGCCGGGCGTGTGGAAAGCCTTCGGCTTCTCCAGCTGCCGCGCCTGGGGCCTGCGCACCGTCAAGTACCGCTTCCTGTAGGGCGCCTCGCTGCGCCACTGGAACGCTGCGCTTCTTCGCGGCTCGTCGGAGCCCGCTTCTCGTCTGCCTCCGCGTGCCCGCGGCCCGCTTCCCGTCTGTCGGGAGCGGGAAAGTTCTGCGCTCGCTCCGCCTCGAAGTGCGCTATACTGTGGCGTTACATGCGATGACGAAGACAGCGGACGCGCGTCACGGTCGCCAGAGAAGGGCTTCACCGGCTGAGAGAGCCCGACCCTCTGAGTGCGTCTTATTCCCTTCCGAGCAGCATTCCCGAACGCGAACGCCCACGGGCGAGGCGACCAGTAGGGGTGCCGGGTGCTCCCGTCACAGAGCGCGAACAAGCGGGCGACGCCGCACTGCGATTCCCTTCGGGTCGCTGAAGCGTTGCCAACCGAGGTGGTACCGCGAGAGCCTTCTCCCGTCCTTGGATTCCTGGTAAGCCGCAAGCGGCCCCAGGCGGGACGGAAGAAGGCTCTTTTTTGTTGGCTCGAGAAGAAAGGCGAACCTTATGGCAATCGCAGAGGAGTTGGCGGCGCTGCGCGAGCGCACCTTGGCCGAAATCGCCGCAGCGGACACGTCGGCGGCGCTCGAGGCCGTGCGCGTGGCGGTGCTGGGCAAGTCCGGCACGCTGACCGGGTACTTGAGATCCATGGGCCAGGTGCCCGCTGAAGAGCGCGCGAGCGTGGGCAAGGCCGTGAACGCGGCCCGCGTGGACGTGGAAGAGGCGCTGGCCGCCCGCAAGGCGGCGCTCGATGCCGCCGAGCTTGAGGCGGCCATGGGGGCGGCGGCCGTGGACGTGACGCTGCCCGGCCGCGCCCAGCAGGTGGGTACCCGCCATCTCATCAACGGCATCATCGACGAGGTGTCCGATATCTTCTTGGGCCTGGGTTACAAAGTGGTGGAAGGCGAGGAGATCGAGACCGACTACTACAACTTCACGGCCCTGAACGCTCCGGCCGACCATCCGAGCCGTTCCATGCAGGACACCTTCTACGTGCACGACCTGTCCGGCGACACCTCGCGGGTGCGCGGCGAGTCCGACGTGCTGCTGCGCACCCAGACTTCCGGCGTGCAGGTGCACGTCATGGAGGATTGGGACTTGCCCATCTACATGATCGCCCCGGGCAAGGTGTACCGCCGCGATGTGGCCGATCCGTCGCATCTGCCGCAGTTCCATCAGATCGAGGGACTCGTGGTGGATCGCGGCATCACCTTCGGCGACCTGAAGGGCACCCTCGACTACGTGTGCAAGCAGATCTTCGGGCCCGAGCGCAAGACGCGTTTTCGCGCCCATTACTTCCCGTTCACGGAGCCTTCGGCCGAGGCGGACGTGAGCTGCGGGATCTGCCACGGCGAGGGCTGCCGCATGTGCAAGGGCACCGGATGGATCGAGATCTTGGGCTGCGGCATGGTGGACCCGAACGTGCTTTCCATGAGCGGCATCGACCCGGAGGAGTACTCGGGGTTTGCCTTCGGCATGGGGGTGGAGCGCATCGCCTGCCTGAAGTACGACGTGCCCGATCTGCGCATGCTGCTTGAGGGCGATATGCGGTTCCTGCGACAATTCTAGCTGTGACTCTGCCGGGGTCGGGCTTCCGGGCAGTGCTCAGTCGCTCAGACAGTCCTCGCTCGGCGGAAATGCCCACTGGGCATTTCCGTTCGCTGCGGAACTCGCTTGGTGAGCACCACCCGAAATCCCTCTACACATTTCCATGGCAGGGAATGGATAGTGAGCAGTCGGAAAACTAGTTGCCATAAGAAGCAGGCGATTAAGAGAAAGAAATCAGTATGAAAGTATCTTTGAAGTGGCTTTCTGAGTATACGGCGGTGCCGGAGGATTTGAAGGCGTTCTGCGACCGGCTCGATTTGACGGGCACGGGTGTGGAAGGCGTGGAGAAGACCGGCGAGACCTTCGAGGGCGTTGTGGTGGGACACGTGCTCACCTGCGAGCCGCATCCGGATTCCGACCACATGCACGTGGTGACGGTGGATGTGGGCGCCGAGGAACCCGTGCAGATCGTCTGCGGGGCGCCGAACATCGCGGCGGACATCAAGGTGCCCGTGGCGCTCGTGGGCGCGGTGCTGCCTGGCGATTTCAAGATCAAGAAATCGAAGCTGCGCGGCGTGGTAAGCTGCGGCATGTGCTGCTCGCGCCGCGAGCTGGGGCTCGGCCAGGACCACTCCGGCATCTGGGTGCTGCCCGAAGATGCGCCCGTCGGCCAGCCCATGGCGGACTTCATGGGCGCGGGAGATACCGTGCTCGACCTGGAGATCACGCCGAACCGGCCGGACTGTCTGTCTATGGTGGGCATGGCCCGCGAGGTGGGCGCCATGTACCAGCAGCCGGTGACCTGGCCGCTGGCTGCCGATGTGGAGAAGCTGCCCGCCGTCACTGCCGGCGAGGACGTGGCCGGCGCCGTCACCGTTGAGGTGCCCGATGCCGCGCGCTGCCCGCGCTACACCGCCCGGGTCATCGACAACGTGAAGGTGGGGCCCTCGCCCGAATGGCTCGCCGAGCGCGTGACCGCCGCCGGGGGCCGTTCCATCAACAACGTCGTGGACGTGACGAACTACATCCTGTACCTCTACGGCCAGCCGTTGCATGCCTTCGACTTCGCGAAAGTGGCCAGCGCCGACGGGTGCGCCCACATCATCGTGCGCGCCGCCGCCGACGGCGAGCATCTGGTCACCCTGGACGGCGAGGACCGCGCGCTCACCGAGGACATGACGGTCATCGCCACCCCCGAGCGCGCCGTGGCGCTCGCCGGCGTCATGGGCGGCGAGAACAGCGAGGTCACCGAAGAGACCACCTGCGTGCTTTTGGAATCCGCCGCCTTCGAGCGCGGCCGCACCTCCCGCACGAGCCGCAATTTGGGGCTCATCTCCGAGGCCTCCATGCGCTACGAGCGCGGCGTGGACGACCATCTGTGCGAAGTGGTCTCCCAAGCTGCGGCGGCCCTTCTGGCCGAGGTGTCCGGGGGCACGGTGCGCCCCGGCGTGGTGGACGTGTACGAGCTCCCCACCGCCCGTCCGGAGCTCATCTTCCGCATCCCGCGCTTTACGGCTATGATGGGGGCCGACATTCCCGCCGATTTCATCGAGGACATCCTCGTGCGCCTCGGCTGCGCTGTGGAGGCCACTGACGACGCCTCTGTGCTCTCGGTGCTGCCGCCCACCTTCCGTCCCGATCTGGAGCGTGAGATCGACCTGTACGAGGAAGTGCTGCGCCTGTGGGGCATGGATCGCATCCCGCCGACGCTGCCCGGCGGCCGCGAGCGCGTGGGCGCGCGCACGCCGGAGCAGGAGACGGTGCGTGTGATCAACGACACCCTGCGCGCGTCGGGCATGAACGAGACCATGACCTACTCCTTCGCCGAGCCCGGTGACATCGAGCGTCTGCGCCTGCCGGCCGAGGGGCTGGGGCTGGCCGTGGAACTGCTGAACCCGCTGAACGCGGACATGTCGGTCATGCGCCAGTCCATCATCCCCGGGCTTCTGCGCTCGGTGGCCTACAACCAGGCCCGCGGCGTGAAGAACATCCAGCTTTACGAGATCGGCACAGTGTTCGCCGCTGCCGAGGGCCGCAAGAAAGCCAAGGAGCGCAAGAAGCTCGCCGGGGTTCTTGCCGGCTCCATGCGCGACGGGGCGTGGAACGCTCCGGCGGTGCCCTTCGACTTCTTCGACGCCAAGGGCGTGCTGGAGAACTTGGCCCGCGAACTGGCGCTGCCGAAGGTGCGCTTCCGGGCGCTTTCCGCCGATGAGGCCCCGCAGCTGCAGCCGGGCCGCGCCGCCGAGATGATGGCCAACGGCGCGGTCGTCGGCTGGGTGGGGGAGGTTCATCCGCTCGTGGTCGACGCCTTCGGGGCCGAGCCGCCCGTGGTGGCCTTCGAGCTGGACGTGGCGGCCCTCGTGCGCGCGGCCCGTCCGGCCCGCGACTACGTGGACGTGCCCACCTTCCCGGCCGTCACGGTGGATCAGGCCTTCGTGGTGGCCGAGGACGTGCCCCACGAGAAGATGGTCCAGGTGATGACCTCGGCTGGCGGGAAGCTTCTGGAATCCGTGGCGCTGTTCGACGTGTACCGCGATGCGGAGCGCGTGGGCGCCGGCAAGAAGTCCATGGCCTACAGCCTCGTGTACCGCGCCCCCGACCGCACGCTGACCAGCGAGGAAGTGGAGCGCGCCCACGGCAAGCTCGTGTCGAAGGTGGAGAAAGCCACCGGAGCCGAGATCCGCGGGTAGGTAGAAGTCGGGCGAGGGGGGCGCGAGGCGCTGTGCGGAGAGGGTGTCGCGCTTTGCGTGACACCCTAGGATTCTACCCAGCCGCAGGCGCTCCCGGGAGGTCGTCCAGCAGGGCGCGGGCGTCCTTGAACTGGCGGGTGAGCTCCTCCATGGGGTCGCGCCGCCGCTCGGTGGCCGCCACCGACTCCTCGGTGATGGCCATGGCGCAGGCCACGGCGTCGGTATGGGTGTAGGACAGCGAGAGGGGGATCTCCCGCACGCCCTGCTCCCGGGCCACTTCGCGGGCGCGCCCGGTGAGCACCACGTAGGGGCGCCCCTTGCTCGTGCGGCGCACTTCCACATCGAGCCAGCCGATGCCCTCGGAAAACCCCGTGCCGAGCGCCTTCAGCACCGCCTCCTTGGCGGCGAAGCGGGTGGCGTAGTGCACTTCGGGGTGAGCATGGGAGTCGCAATAGGCCCGCTCGGCGGCAGAGTACACCTTCTCCACGAAGGCTGGCGAGCGATCGATGATCTTGCGCATGCGCGCGATTTCCACGATGTCCACGCCGAGGCCCACTTCCTCGTTGGGCACGTCCATGGCAAGCGCGCCATCGACGACGGCTTGGGATTTCTTCGATCGGGCCACTCCATCTGCCTTTCAGATCATCGGGGATACGCAAAGGCGCCGCCTCGGGATCGAGCGCGGCGCCGAAAGAGACTCATAGCTATTCGACCGTCACCGATTTCGCGAGATTGCGGGGCTGGTCCACGTCGCAGCCGCGTTTGACGGCCACGGCGCGCGAGAGCAGCTGCAAGGGCACGCTGGCCGTGATGGGCGAGAAGGCGTCGCGCACCTTCGGCACGTAGATGACGTGGTTGGCGTGCTTGGCGATTTCCTCGTCGCCCTCGGTGGCCACGGCGATGATGCAGGCACCGCGGGCCCGGGACTCCTGTAAATTCGACACCACCTTGTCGTAAACGGGACTCTTCGTCGCGATGGCCACCACGGGGAATCCCTCGTCGATAAGGGCGATGGGGCCGTGCTTCATCTCGCCGGCGGCGTAGGCCTCGGCGTGCAGGTAGCTGATCTCCTTCATCTTAAGGGCGCCCTCGTAGCTGGTGGCGGCCCCCATGCCCCGGCCGATGAACAGGGCGCTTGTCGCGTCCACCATGGCGTCGGCCGCCGCCTCCACCGCCGGATCGCAGTCGGCGAGGATGCGCTCGACCTGCTCGGCGGTATCGGCCAGCTCGCTGAACAGAAGCTTGATCTGCCGGCCGGTCAGCCGGCCCACCGCCTGGCCGAGCAGCATCGCCAAAAGCGTGAGGGAGACGACCTGCCCCAAAAAGCTCTTCGTGGAGGCCACGGCGATCTCCTTGTTGGCCTTGGTGTAGATGACGCCGTCGGATTCGCGGGCCACCGGGCTTCCCACCACGTTCGTGATGCCGAAGACCTTCGCCCCCTTCACGCGGGCGTCGCGGATGGCGGCCAGCGTGTCGGCCGTCTCGCCCGATTGCGATACGGCCACGACCAGCGTCGTGGGCGTGATGATGGGATTGCGGTAGCGGAACTCGCTGGCGACCTCCACCTCGCAGGGGATGCGCGCCCAGCTCTCGATGAGGTTCTTGGCGATGAGGCCCGCATGGTAGGAGGTGCCGCACGCGATAATGTAGACGCGATCGACCAGGTTGAGCTCGGCCGGCGTCATGTCCAGCTCGTCGATGACCAGCGAGCCGGCAACCAGGCGGCCGGCCAGCGTATCGCGGATGACGCGTGGCTGCTCGTGAATCTCCTTCAGCATGAAGTCGGGGTAGCCGCCCTTTTCGGCGACGTCGAGATCCCAATCGACATGGGTGACGTCGGGCTTAATGGGGTTGCCGGCCTCGTCGTAGTACTCGATGCCATCGGGGCGCAGGCGCGCCATCTGCCCGTCGGCGAGCACCACCACATCGCGCGTGGCGTCGATCATCGCGATGATGTCGGAGGCCACGTAGCTGCCGGTCTCGCCGCAGCCCACCACGATGGGGGAATCCTTGCGGCAGGCGATGATCGTGCCCGGCTCGGCATCGGCCATGACGGCCAGGCCGTAGGCCCCGACGAGCCGCGCGGCCGCCTCGGCCACCGCCGCACGCAGGTCGCCGGTGCCTTCGGCGAGCATGCGGTGGTAGGACTCCTCCACGAGGTGCGCCACCACCTCGGTATCCGTCTCGCTCTTGAAGACGTGCCCGCGACCGACGAGCTCCTCGCGCAGCTCGGCGAAGTTCTCGATGATGCCGTTGTGCACCACGGCGATGTCGCCGGAGCACGAGGTGTGCGGGTGCGCGTTGGCCTCGCTCGGCTTGCCGTGAGTGGCCCAGCGGGTGTGCCCGATGCCGCAGGTGCCCGTCATTTCGAAGTGGCCGAGGGTGTGCGCGAGCTCGGCCACCTTGCCCTTGCGCGTGATCACCTGAATGCCGCCGTCCTGCTCCACGGCCACACCCGCCGAGTCGTAGCCGCGGTATTCCATGCGGGTGAGCCCCTCCACCAGGATGGGAGTGGCGCTCGCCTCACCGGTATAGCCGACGATTCCGCACATAGATGCTCCTTTATCGAAAGCGGGCGGCACGAGGCCGCCCTCACTCATTTGCCGGTTCGCTATTGTACCGAAGGGGCGCCGTCCCCGGCCGCCTTCCACGAAAAGCCCGTCTGGGAAAGGGGCTGGGACGCGCGCCCTCGGTTCCTATGTGTCGCGCGAGGAGTTCTATTACGACAGCTCGGCTACGACGCGTTCCAGGGCGTGGACGTCGATGGGCTTGGCGACATGGGCGTTCATGCCGCAGGCGAGGGCCTGGCGCTCGTCCTCGGCGAAGGCGTTGGCCGTCATGGCGATGATGGGGATGGTGCCGGCGTCGGGGCGATCCATCGCGCGGATAGCCCGGGCGGCGTCGTGGCCGTTCATTACGGGCATCTGCACGTCCATGAAGATCATGTCGAAGGTGCCCGGGGCGCTCATCCCGAACTTCGCCACGGCCTCCTCGCCGTTGGCCGCCACCTCGCAGGTGGCATCGTGGATGTTCAGGATGGCGGTGATGACCTCCGCGTTCAGGGCGTTGTCCTCCGCCACGAGGACGTGCTTGTGCGCCAGGGCGTTCCCGCCGGTCCCGCTGGCGTCGCCGGTTCGCTTTCCGTCGCCGCCCTCGCTGCCGTCCGACTCGTCGCCGGCCGGCGGGAAGTCCAGATCGACGATGAAGGTGCTGCCCGTCCCCAACTCGCTTTCCACGGAGATGGTGCCTCCCATCAGGTCCACGAGGTTCTTCGTGATGGCCATGCCGAGGCCCGTTCCCTGAACCTTGTTGGTGAGGCTCGACTCCTCGCGGGTGAACGAGTCGAAGATGGTGGCGAGGTAGTCCTTCGACATGCTGATGCCGTCGTCGCGGACGATGATGCGCAGGTGCTGCAGCTCGCCGTGGCGCTTGGCGGAGCCGTCGACGCGGAAGAGGATGTGGCCGCCCTCCGGGGTGTACTTCATGGCGTTGGAGAGAAGGTTCATGAGGATCTGGCGCAGCCGCCCCTCGTCGCCGACGAGCCGATCGTGCTCGACCTTGTCCACTTCCACCGTGAACACTTGGTTCTTGGCATCGGTCTGCTGGCGCATCATGGCCTCGACGGATTCCACGGTGCCGGAAAGGGCGAAGGCGCTTTCCGCCAGGGTGGTCTTGCCGGCCTCGATCTTCGACATGTCCAGCACGTCGTTGATGAGCCCCAAAAGGTGCTGGCCGGAGGTGGCGATCTTGCGGTTGTAGTCGCGCACGTGGGCGGGGTTGTCGGTCTCGCGGTCGATGAGCGTGGAGAAGCCCAGGATGGCGTTCATGGGCGTGCGGATGTCGTGGCTCATGGAGGAGAGGAACGAGCTTTTGGCGCGGTTGGCGTCCTCGGCGGCGGTGGCGGCGCGCTCGAGGCGAGCGCGGGTCTCGTGGTCGGCGGTGACGTCGGTGAGTGAGAAGATGGTCTTCTCGCGCTCGGCGAGCATTACGGGCCGTGCCGTCATGCGCAGCCACTGCGAGCGGCCCAGCGCCGGGTTGTGCGCTTCGAATTCCCAGGTGCGCGCCTTGTCGCCGGCGCCGGAGTGCACGATGGCGGCCACGTGGGTGTAGGCCTCGTTGGGCGACAGCTCGTTGGGGACGAAGAAGTCGCGGGCCGGAATGCCGAGGATGTCCTGGGTGTTCTCGAAGACGGCCTCGATGAGGCGCTCCTTGCGGTCGACGATGAAGATGGCGGTGTCGATGTTGGCGCCGATGGCCGAGTACACGCTTTGGATGTACTGCTCGTAGCGGTGCTCGCGGCGGCGTCGGTACACCATGAGGGCCACCATGGCCGCCGCCGCCACGGCCACGGCCACGGCGAGCACGGCCACCATCTGGTTGGTGATGCCGACGATCTGCGTGCCGTCAGATTCCACCACCGAAAGCGGCAGGATGGTCACGAGCGACCAGCCGCTCTTGGCGCTGATGGGGGTGTAGAAGACGAACTGGTCGGCGCCGTCGAGGGTCATGACGAGGCTGCCGGAGGTGTCGGAGGCGATGCCGGCGAGCAACGAGGAGACCTGGGCCGAGTCGGCGTTGTCGTTGATGAGGGCTGAAAGGCTGCCCTGGACCGCCTCGTCGGCGCCGCGGTTGGCGTCGAGCACGATGGTGCCGGAGGAGTCGACGACGAAGGTGGCGCCGGCGCTGGAATAGGCAGTGCCATAGGAGTTCTGCAGCTCGTCGGCGGGGTAGGAGACGTAGACGGCGCCGAGGACGTCATCGGGATCCGCAGGTGTGGTGGTCGTCCCGGGGCCGGCGGTGGCGGGCGCGTCGACGATGGGGGCGTAAAAGAGGATGCGGCGCTCGCCGGCGTGGCCGAGGTACATCTCCGAGGAGCCGGTCTCGCCGGCCATGGCCGGGCCGAACAGCTCGTCTTCCAAGGCCGGATCGTACAGGTCGGTCTCGCTTGAGGAACACCAGGTGGTGCCATCCTTGGAGCGAATCCAGGCGGCGGCGGCCTCGTGGGTGGAGATGAAGTCCTTCACCTGGTCGCGGGCCTCTTGCGGGGTGATGTCGGCGATGAAGTGGGCGAGACTTTTCACGGAGTTCTGGTCGGAGGTGAGGCATTCGTCCAGGTAGCGGGCGCGGGCGGTGGCCAGCTCCATGACCGAGGTGGTCGTGGTGTTGCGCACGAGGGACTGGATCTGCCCCAAGTAGAACAGGTTCACCGTGATGGCGACGGCGGCGAAGACGGCAACGATGACCAGGCCTGCGGCCATGATCTTGCGGCTGTCGACTTTGACGGCGTGCACGGCCTCCCCTTTCTGCTCTCGATGACATCCCAGTATAAAGCCTTGAAGCCGCAAATACGATGAGATTCGCTATTAACCCTCGTCAATAGGGGAGGCTCGGCGTGCCTTGCGAACGGCGCCGGGGCGAACCGTGCGGGCGGGGCCGTGGGTCCAGGGAACCCCGTGCGGGCGGGGCCTGGGCGTACGGGCCCCCGAATCTCCTAGGGGGCGATGGCGCGGATGGCCTCGGGAAGGAAGGTGACGAGGTCCTCGGCGGCGACGCAGATGTCGGTGAGGGCTGCCGCGGCGGTCCGCCCCGCCTCGGCGTGCAGGGCGCAACCGAGGGCCGCGGCGTCGCGAGGGTCGAGCCTTTGGGCCAGCAGGGCGCCGATCATTCCGGCGAGCACGTCGCCGGTGCCGGCTTTGGCGAGCGCGGAAGTGCCCCGGTCCATGACCTCGACGGTGCCGTCGGGCGAGGCGATGAAGGTCACCGGGCCCTTGAGGGCCACAACGGCGCCGTAGGCCTCGGCGAGCGCGCGGGCCAGGGCAGCCGGCGCAGGGGCGGCCTCGGCCAGGGTGGCGCGGCCCGCGGCGGATAGGGTGTCCGCGACCCCTTCCAGGGGGCCTCGCGTTCCGCGGGCGGCCGCAGCCTCAGCCTCTTCCAGGGCCTCCCGGGCGCCTCGGGCCAGGCGCGCCGCTTCGCCGCCGTGGGGCGTGAGTAACGTCGCACGCCCGGCTGCGGCCCGCTCGCGGGCCAGGCGCAATCCGGTGGCGTTGGCGAGAAGCGCGAGGGCGCCCCCGTCGATGAGCAGAGGCGCCTCCCAGCTCCGCACCGTTTCCATAAGAAGCGAGGTGAGGGACGTCTCTGCCGCGTCGAAGCCGCAGCCGATGACGCAGGCGGTCGGGTGACCCGGCCGGGGCGCGGGCGCCTTGGCCGGCTTCCACGCTCTCCAGTCGCGCACCACCAAAGACGGGCGCCAGCCGCGCACGGTGATCATCGACTTCCCGGCGCAGAACACCTCGGTGTAGCCGGCGCCGGCCCGCTCGCCGGCCGCGGCCGCCAGGCAGGCCGCTCCCGGGTAGGCGGCCGAGCCGGCCACGAGGCTCAAATGCCCGCGGGTGTACTTGTTGGCGTCGGCGGCCGGGTGCGGCAAGAGCCGGACCAGTTCGGCGTTGCTGCGGCCGGGGGCCACGTCCAGGTCGTGCCCCTTTTCCGTTGTCCTCGTATCATGCGTCGCTTCCATCTCTTTCACGCCTCCCGTGTCGTTCGCGCTTTCTCCCCCGGACATCTTTTCCCCGCCTTCCAAATAATGAGCGAAACCCTCATGAAACGCAGCGCCAACGCAGCGCAATCCTGTCGGAAACGGGAGGGGCGCGCGGCGTAATTCTCACATTCCCGCTTCTAGAATGAATATCGTCACCGTAACACACTGCGATGGCAGATCGTCAAAGGGTTAAGGAGTTGTGATTATCATGGACATCAAGGTAGGACGCAACTGGGGCCTGTTCGCCGCGGGCATTGCCCTGGTCATCATCGGGTTCGTGCTGCTTATGGTGCCGGGGCTCACGTTGGTGAGCATCGCCGTCATCGCCGGCTGCATGTTTCTGGCCGCGGGCATCGTGGACGCCTACGCTTACTTCAAGTACCGCGAGGCCGAGGGGCTGTCCGGCTGGGCGCTCGCCTACGCCATCTGCGACATCATTTTGGGCGTGCTGTTCATCGTGCACCCCATAGCGTCAGCCGTGGTGATCCCCTGGGTCATGGGCATCTTCGTCGTGGCCTATGGCATCTTCGAGATTGTGGCCGCGGTGCGCTTCCACAGCGTGCTCCCCGGCTGGGGCTGGGTGCTGTTCGCCGGCATCGTGTCGCTGTTCTGCGGCATCGCGTTCTTCCTGTGGCCGGGCACCTTCGCGCTGTTCTTGGGCTTCTTCCTGATGGCCCGCGGCGTGCAGATGGCCGTCTACGGCGTGTCGCTGCCCCAGGCGACCATCGTGGCCCACACCCACTAGGAGGGGCGATGCGCCGTTGGGGAGTCGCACCCTTGGGAAGCGATGCCCGCTAGGCGAGGAGTTGGCAGCACTACGGCCGTGCCAGTGATACCATAGGCGCGGCGACCGACGAGGCCCGGAAACGCTTCCGGGCCTCTTTGTTACCCCGGCAGGATCAATTGACTCTCTGGGAGAAGCGGAGGCGTGTTTTTGGCGAAAATTTCGAGTTGTTAGACTTTGGGAAGCTCTGTTTCTCCGAATTCGCTCCTAGGTTTCCGCAAAATCCCAGCATTTCTACGATAGGGTGCCTTGAAGGGTGAGCTGAGGGAAGGGCAAAACTCTAACAACTCGAAATTCTTGCCCGAAACCGGCCCTGCGATTTCCCGAGATGAAAAGACAGGATTGGCGTAATCCGAGAAAGGCGAATGGCATGGACGCAGAACAGAACCCGTTGTTCGACGGGGCGGACCTGGCGAAGGCGACGAGCGATCCGGCGGCGCGGGCCGAGGCGCTCAGGCGCGAGATCGAGCATCACAGCTACCAGTACTACGCCCTGGACGCGCCCACCATCTCGGACGCGGCCTTCGACTCGCTCATGCGGGAGCTGCGCGAGATAGAGGCGGCGCACCCGGAGCTGGTGACGGCCTCCTCGCCCACCCAGAGGGTCGGCGGGTATGTGGGTGAGCAGTTCGCGCCCGTCGTGCACGAGCGTCGCATGTACTCGCTCGACAACGCCATGGACTTGGACGAGCTTGACGAGTGGATGGAGCGCACCGCCGAGGCCTGCGGAGGGGCGCTTCCGCCTTTGTGCTGCGAGCTGAAGATCGACGGCAGCTCCATCGCGCTTACCTACGAGGACGGCGTGCTCGTGCGGGCGGCCACCCGCGGCGACGGCACCACCGGCGAGGACGTGACCGTGAACATGCGTACCGTGCGCGACGTGCCCTTGCGCCTGCGCGACGAGGCGCGCGGTGCCATCGCGCCGGGGGTGGAGACGCTGGAGCTGCGCGGCGAGGTGTACATGCCGAAGAAGAGCTTCGAGGCCTTGAACGCCGCCGCCGAGGAGGAGGGCCGCGCCCCCTTCGCGAACCCGCGCAACGCCGCCGCTGGCTCGCTGCGCCAGAAGGACCCGGCTGTGACGAAGATGCGTGACCTCTCTACCTTTATGTACGCCATCGCCGATGACGCCGCCTTGGAGGTGGAGGGCCAGTGGGAACTTCTGCAGTGGCTGCGGAAGGCCGGCTTCCACGTGAACCCGGACGTGCGGCTGTGCACCACGGCCGAGGAGGTGCGCGGCTTCTGTCGCGAGTGCCTGGATCGGCGCGAGTCGCTGCCCTACGAGATCGACGGCGTGGTGGTGAAGGTGAACGACTTCGCCCGCCAGCGCGCCATGGGATTTACCGCCCGGGCGCCGCGCTGGGCCATTGCGTTCAAGTTCCCGCCCGAGGAGAAGACGACGCTTCTGCGCGACATCACCGTGCAGGTGGGGCGCACCGGCGCGCTCACGCCGGTGGCGGAGCTGGTGCCCGTGGTGGTGGCCGGCTCCACGGTGGCCCGGGCGACGCTGCACAACCTGGATGAGGTACACCGCAAGGACGTGCGCGTGGGCGATACAGTCATCGTGCGGAAGGCGGGCGACGTGATCCCCGAGGTACTGGGGCCGGTGCTTTCCCTGCGCAGCCCCGAGGCGCGCATCTGGGAGATGCCGAGCGTGTGTCCGAGCTGCGGCAGCCCCGTGGTGCGCGATCCGGGCGAGGTGGCGTTCCGCTGCATCTCCATCGACTGCCCGGCCCAGGCGCTGGAGCGGCTGCTGCATTGGGCGAGCCGCGGGGCGCTGGACATTGACGGCATGGGGGAGGAGATCGTCTCGCGGCTCGTAGAGAGCGGGCGCGTGGCGGACGTGGCCGACTACTACTCGCTTTCTGAAGAGGAGCTGGCGAGCCTGGACATGGGCCGCGTGAAGGCCGACGGGGAGCCGGTGCGCCTCGGGCACACGGTGGCGAAGAAGCTGGTGGCGGCCATCGAGGCGTCGAAGGGCCGCTCGTTTGCGCGCGTGCTGTTCGGGCTGGGCATCCGGCACGTGGGTAAGACCACGGCCGAGGCCATTGCGGCGGCCTATCCCTCCATGGACGCGCTCGCGGCGGCCGGGGAGGACGAGCTGGCGGGCGTCTACGGCGTGGGGCCGAAGGTGGCCCACGGGATGTGGCTGTTCTTCCGCACGCCGGACAACACCTCGGTCATCGAGCGGTTGCGCGCGGCCGGCGTGACCATGGCCGATGAGGCCGCAGCTCCCGGTGAGGAGGTGCCCCAGGTGCTGGCGGGCCTTACCTTCGTGCTGACGGGGACGCTTGCGCACTCGGGCATGACCCGCGACGAGGCCGGGGCGCGCCTGAAGGCCATGGGGGCCAAGGTGTCGGGATCGGTGTCGAAGAAGACGAGCTTCGTCGTGGCGGGGGAGAACGCGGGGTCGAAGTACGACAAGGCGGTGGCGTTGGGCGTGCCCGTGCTGGACGAGGCGCAGCTTTTGAACTTGCTGGAGACGGGGGAGGTGCCGCGCGAGGTGTAGTTGCGGAGTTTCCGGGGGCGGAGCCGCGGGGTACCCTGATTCGCTCAGACAGTCCTCGCTTGGTGGAACAGCCCACTGGGCTGTTCCAGTCGCTGCGGAACTCGCTCGGTCAGGGCACCCCGCGTCTCCGCCGGGCTCGGCCTTGCTTGCGGTTTGCATCGTCGCTTCGCTCGATGCAGTGCGTCCAGCATTCAACTATGAGCTGTGAAATAGCAGGTCAAGACCAAACTGTCACGTGTCAGCCATTTCTAAGTTGCGTACTTCGGGATGGGGAAGGCGTGAACGGGGCGTGGGGGTTCGGTTTAGTTCTCGCGCACGGGGCGTGAACTGAAGGCGGGCAAGTTGTGGAGGGGGTTGGCGGGCGCGTCTTCCTCCTTTAGGCTTCGGCCCCATGGTTATGTTCAAAGCGCACACCAAGGCCGCGGGGATGATTGTCGCGGCTGCTCTTCTGGCGGCGTTGTGCACCGCCTTCTCCCATCCTGCGGCCTATGCGTCCGAGGTGGAAAGCCCCTTCACGAAAACTCAGGACTTCGCCCGCGAGATAAAAGAGTACGTGGGCGATGTGGCCGACGAGGCGGCCGCCCAAGCTGAGGCTGAGGCGCTCGAGGGCCGGCGGCAGTCGGTCGTCGCCGAGGCTGATGCGCAGCTCGGGGTACCGTACTCCTACGGCGGCACGACCCCTTCGGGTTTCGATTGCTCCGGGTTCACCCGCTGGGTGTTCTCCCACGCTCTCGGTCGCGAGCTGCCGCGCACGGCTGCCGAGCAGAGCGCGCTGGGCGTCGGGGTCTCGCTGGATGAGCTGGTACCCGGCGACCTTCTGTTCTGGGGGTCGGGCTCGGGCGTCTACCACGTGGGCATCTACGCCGGCGACGGCGAGTACATCCACGCCTCCACGGGCGGCGGCCGCGTCATGCGCGCCACCTTCGACTACTTCGCCCCCGACTTCGCCAAGCGCGTCATCGAGTAGGCGCGCCTTTTGCTAACATGATTGATGACCCCGCTCATAAGCGAACAAGGCCCTTCGTCCCGCGGCGCCGGGAAGTTGAATATGAGGTCTTTGAGACGCCATTTTGCGGGTTATGTGACAAAATGCCAGATCAGAGATGCAAATAGGAGTGTATGACCAGGTAATTCGCCGAGACGGTCGCTCAACGTTTGCCAAATGCATCGATTTTATCGGTTGGACAGGTCTTCCCTTCGCGCTATAATGCGGGCTTCAAGGCAAAAAATTTGCCCTGGTTTTGCGCACTCAAATGCGCAAACGCGAAACGACAACTACTGAGGAGGCACGATGACTTCACCGAGGGAGGCAGTATCTATTCTTACTGCTGCGGCTCTAGTCGTTGCCCCTGTGGGCGGCGTGGCCGCAACGTACACCACCGGTTATGCCGACAACGGCGACGGGCACACGGTTAAGGACGACCGGGATCATGACATTCCGGCCAATTACGAGGAAGCGCTTGTCTGGATCAAAGAAGGCAAGACCCTCTATAAGTCTTGCGTTGACTATATGGCGGGTCATGCCGACAAGTTCGGCGGCCTGACCGAGGCGCAGCGCGCCGAGTTGTGGAGCCTTGCGGTCGATGATGAGCCGACGGTGCCGGAGTCCGAGATGACGGCGGTTTCTGAGCCGGAGCCCGAGCCTGTTCCCGCTCCTGTGGAGACCACGCCGGAATCTGAGGAGCCTGCAAAGACGCCTGCGCAGCCTGAAACGCCGGATGTGGAGGAGCCGGTCGTTCCCGAGGTGCCGGCTGATCCGGACAATCCAGAGAATCCGACTGCTCCTGTCGACCCGGCCGATCCCGTTGATCCTGCGGAGCCTACCGATCCTGTTGAGCCCGTAGAGCTGACCGAACCTGGTGATCCGGTTGATCCTGTCGAGCCCACTGATCCGGCCGAGCCTACCGACCCAACGGAGCCGACCGATCCTGTCGATCCTGCCGAGCCAGTGGATCCCGTCGATCCTACCGATCCTACCGATCCCGAGCAGCCTGCGGAACCGGACGAGCCGATCATCGATACGGATAGCCCGGTCGATTCCGGCCAGCAGAGGCCCGGCAACGCCGGCGGCGTCACGGACGAGTCGCACACGGCCGCCGTCATCAAGGGGCAGACTCAGACGCCGCTCAAGCAGGTGGCCGTCACGGTGCCCTCCATCTCCTTCACGCATATCGACAACTCGTCCTATGTGGCGCGCCACTACAGCGAGGATCTCACGACCGAGAAGTTCATCTCGCTGGTGGGCGAGTCGGCCCGCACCATTGCCGCCGAGAACGACCTGTACGCGTCGGTTATGATCGCCCAGGCCATCCTGGAGTCCGCCTCCGGCAATTCCACGCTGGCCCAGGCGCCGAACAACAACCTGTTCGGCATCAAGGGCACCTACCACGGAAACTCGGTGCAGCTGCCCACCCGCGAGGACGACGGCACCGGCGCCACCTACACCATCATGAGCGACTTCCGTCAGTACGAGACGGTGGACGAGTCGCTTTCCGACTACGCCGACCTGCTCAGCAACTCCATGGGCGATTTCTACGCGGGCGCGCGCAAGTCGAACTCCGACAGTTTCGTGGACGCCTGCGACTTCCTTGCGGGCCGCTACGCCACGGACATCTTCTACTCCGAGAAGCTGCAGGACCTCATCGAGACCTACGACCTCACCCGTTTCGACGTGCCGCTGACCTACGAGCTGGCCGACACCTTCGTGCTGCCGGTGAAGGACGAGGTTACGGGGCTGGACAAGTACCTCGATCCGGTGACCGACAAGGTGGAATACGAGGCGCTCGTGGCCGAGTACCGCGATTACGTCGCCCGCACGAGCGAGTACCAGCAGGCGCTCGCCGAGTGGGGCCAGCAGATGGCGGCGGCCGAGGAGCTCTACCACGTGCCGGTGTATCTGGAGAAGCCCTCCATGCCCGCGGCGGACACGCCGATGCAGCAGCATCAGGATGCCATCGACGCCGAGCGCTTTGAGGGCTTCGATACGCTCATCGCCACGGGCCAGCCCCTGCCGGTGCGCGAGGCCCGCACGCTGAACGACCTGACCGCCTGCGCGAACTCGTTCCTCGGCGTGCCGTATCTGTGGGGCGGCACGACGCCGGCCGGCTTCGACTGCTCGGGTCTGGTGCAGTACTGCTACCGCGAGGTGTTCAACATCGAGCTGCCGCGCACGACCTACTACCAGTGCGAGGTGGGCGTGGAAGTGCCCTTCGAGGAGCTGCTTCCGGGCGACTTGCTGTTCTTTGCCGACGGCGGGGACGTGCGCCACGTGGCGATGTATCTGGGCGACGGCTACTACGTGGAGGCGCCGCACACGGGCGATGTGGTGAAGATCACGGCTATGAACGACAAGCTGCCGGACTTCGCGAAGCGCGTCGTGGACGTGCGGGGCATCGATATGAGCGAGTTCTCCGACGAGCAGCTGGCGCAGTTCGTGGAGCGTGAGAAGTACCTGCAGGAGCGCGAGCAGCGCCTGGGCGTGACCGACGAGACCTTGGCCGAGCTCACCGAGTGGCTCCGCGGCCTCGAGTTCTAGGCCGTATGCGCGCCGCGTGGGAGTAACTCTGCGACATTTCCTGGTGCTGGGCCTCCTTGCCTTCGTTGTGACGTATCTGTGCGTCCCGTTGGCACGGAGGCTCGCCCTGCGTTTGGATGCCGTCGACTACCCGAGCGCCCGGCGCGTCAACAAGCGCCCCACGCCGCGCATGGGTGGCATCGCCATGGCGGCGGGCATCGCGGCGGCGCTCATCGTGGAAGTGGCCGGGGAGTACTTCTTCGGCTGGGCCGGGTTCTACATCCACGGCACCGATCGGGCCATCAACCATGCTGGTGTGATGTGCGGCCTGCTCACCATCGTGTGCGTGGGCGCCATGGACGATGTGTACTCGCTCAAGCCCAGCGTGAAGTTCGCCGGGCAGATTCTGGGGGCGACCATCATCGCGGCCTCGGGGCTTCTGCTGTCGAGCATTGCAAACCCTCTGGGCGCCGGGTTCATCCAGTTCGGCTGGTGGTCCTATCCGCTGACGGTGCTGTACCTCGTGTGCTTCATGAACGTCATCAACCTCATCGACGGTCTGGACGGCCTGGCGGCGGGCATCGCGGCCATCGCGTCGTTCTTTCTGTTCCTGATCGCCTTCGGGCGTGGTTTGGAAGAGACCGCGATGCTGTCCATCATATTGCTGGGGGCGACGCTGGCGTTTCTGCGCTACAACTTCGCTCCGGCGAGCATCTTCATGGGGGATTCGGGCTCGCTGCTTCTGGGCGCCATGATCGGCGTCATCTCGCTTATGGGCGTCATGCGCTCGCCGACGGTCATCGTGCTGGCGGTGCCGCTCGTGATCGCCGCCATTCCCATCGCCGACACGGCGGCGGCCATCATCCGGCGGCTGTACCACCACCAGCCCATCCAGCAGGCCGACCGCAAGCACTTGCACCACATGCTTTTGCGCAAAGGCTATGGCGTGCGCAAGAGCGTCGTCATCGTGTACGCCTGGACGGCGCTTCTGGGCGTGGGCGCCTGGGTCATGAGCAACTCCCACGGCATTGCGGTGTGGGCCATGATCGCCATCATGCTGCTGGGGTCGTTTTTGATATTGTGGCGCCTCGGCATCTTCGACCAAGTCCTGCGCCATCACTACCACGGCCGCCACACCCGCCAAGAAGACAAGCCCCGCTGGTACGGCCGCCACGGGCGGTAGGGGAGATGCTGTTTCTCGGCTAGCTTATTCGAGAGCGAGAAGTTCTATTCGGTTCTCTAGCCTAGCTTCAAGTGCAGATGAAAACCGAGTCAAAAACTAAGGGGGATCCTCTTTCGAAGCCCCCCCTTTACAAAACGCTATGCGTTTTTCGCTGTGATCTCATGATAGCAAATCTCCGATCGAGAGCAAGTAACTATCCTTCGTCAGGTTGTCGATTCTCGGAATCTGCGAATTCTGGTTGCCCCTGTGTTTCTTCACGCGCTGCGCAATCGTACCATCCATGAATTAGCTGAGAAATGAAGCTAAAACCGGAGGTCACCTGATAATTGTCCTTGTAGTAATCTGAATGCTTGTTCATTCGTTTTTCGAATTTTAGAAGACTTTCGGTGCGGTGCTCTTTTATCCCCGAAGAAGAAAGCTTTTGATGCATGAAGAACGTTGTTGCGATTTGCTGAAAGATGTCGATGCGCAGCTTCGAACGTCTTTGACTAAGCGAAACGCCGATATCTCCCAAGGCCTGCGTGACGGCTGGCTGAGCGTTGAACATGGACGTGCCGTTTGTCATGTTGTTCAGAATGCAGTTATTGTGAGCGCATGCGTTGCGGATGCTTTTGACACTTTGCAGCAGGTAGAACTCATCGCGTAATGTTTTACTTCCGAACCGTTCAGAGCTGAATTTATAGAAGCTCAGAAAGGTGCCAAAGGCCACGACTTCCATGAATACCCATGCGGGATAATCGTGTTCAGGGTACTTGTTCAATAGGTTGGCAGTGTAGGCGCTCTTTCGGCCACGTTCGATCTCTCGCTTAGTTGTATTGGTCACGGAGCCATCCCTGTTTTGCCGATCTTGAGAGTTGAGGAAGTCGGCGACAATGTCATAACCATCCTCGCTTCGGGCTTTGATCGCGCGCAGTAGGCGTACTTTCGAGAAATGCTCGATGTCAAGCGACATAGGAAGCAGCTCGTTTCTCAGGAGCATGTCGACGATGGAGAGATCGACGAGCATCTTAAAATCGAGGTTGGCGTACTGGCCTCTTCGTGTGCCTTCGGCGACTTTCTCAAAGTTAGTTCGATAGGAACGAATGCGGAAATAGTTATTATTCTCAGCAAGATAAGAACATGCTTCGGTTTCGGAAATGAGGTCGAAGCGTACGCCCTTGCTTCTAAGATGCGCTATCTGCTCAAGGGGCGTAAGCCAGGGCTTTTTGTCGTGATCCTGTACGTTCATTTGATGATCGAACTTTCTCCTGAGTTTTTCAAGGAAGGCTATTCAATCAGGATATGAATACTTCGTCAATGTACAATTTATTAGATCTATTATATGGTCTTATAGATTTCAGTTGATGCAACAGTATATGACAAGATATCGCGCTGCATTGCGCTAACACCCTTATAGCCCGCTGTCGTTGCGGAAGGCGTAGTAGTCCTGTCGTTCAGACAAGCGTTCACCTTCCACAGCATTTCTTGTGCTTCTTGCCGCTTCCGCGGGGGCACGGGTCGTTGCGGCCGATCTTCAGGGGTCGGCCGAAGTCATCGACGAACAGCTTCTGGCCCGTGGCCATCTCGATCTGCTCGGTGGCCGACCAGCCGTTCAGCTCCCATAAGGGCAGCGTGTTGCGAAGATTGCCGAGCAGGCCCACGAGCCTGTCCATGTTGTCGTCGCAGTCTTTGAGCCCGAGCGCCAAGGCGATCTCCAGCAGCATGGGGAGGTCGACGTTCTTCTGGACGACGGCCATGGTCATTTGCTTGGCCGTGGTCTCCGCGAAGAAATGGTCGGGCTCACCGTTGGGAATGCGCTCGTATTTTTGCAAAGGCTGGGCTTGCCTAACTCGATGAATAGAGGACAGCCTCAAGGCTGGATAGCGTTTTGGCGCGTAAAGTCTTCCTTGACATTAGTATCCTATAAGATACAATAAGGGGTGAGCAACTGTGAGGATTGTCAAATCTCCGCGTTATGAGAAATGGGCGTCTTCTCTCAGGGATCGCAATGTGATCGCGCGTATCAATGCGCGGATCCTTCAGATCAAGCACTATGGGGCATTGACGGGGGATTGGAAAGCGGTAGGCGATGGAGTATTCGAGTTGAGATTTCATTTCGGAGCTGGCTATCGCGTCTACATCGCCCTTGAAGGCGCAACCCTCCTCCTGCTGCTCGTTGGAGGCACGAAGTCGTCTCAAACGAAGGACATTAAACTCGCCAAGGAGATCTACGAGTCGTGGAGGTGTGACCATGAATAGCGAATGGACAGAATGGGACCCATCGTTGGATGTCAATTCCAGCGAGGACGTTGCTGCGTTTCTCAATGCCGTCCTAGAGCTGGGGGATCCAGCGATTCTGCCAGATGCGCTCGGCGTTATCGCTCGATCGCGCGGTATGAAGACTATCGCCGAGGAAACGGGCCTCGGACGCGAGAGCCTCTATAAATCGCTGAGCAAATCGGGCAACCCTCGCTTCAGCACTGTTGTTAATGTGCTTGATTGCCTTGGATTCAGGCTTCAAGTCGTGCCTGCCGCTTAAGGCAATCACGAGGAGGATGTTGCGGCAATGATGGCAGAAGAGAGGGATGCGGCTAACGGAAGTGCGAAATAACTGCGAGGGCATGAGGGCGATCCGCTATTCAGGGCACGACGCCGGTTCACCATCCTGTCTCCTGCGGTCGAACAATCGCGTATGGGTACTGTGATGGCGGCGAAGCAATGGTAGAATAGAGGCTCGCTGATTATCGGTTGCGAGAAACGAGGATCGTGGGCACGCTCTCGGAGATACTCAAGGAACAGTGGCAATGGCGCAAGCAAATCTTGAGCCTGGGGCTGTTCGATCTGAAGAAAACGTCGGCGGGCGCGGTACTTGGCCCCCTGTGGTTCTTCGCGAAGCCGGCGGTGTACATCCTGGTGTTCTGGTTCGCGCTCGAGGTTGGGCTGCGCAGTGCTGACCAGACGGGTTCCGATGTCCCCTATATCCTCTGGCTTATGGGCGGCCTTGTTCCCTGGTTCTACATTCAGGAAATTCTCGGCACGGGAATCAATGTTTTCAAGCGCTACTCGTATTTGGTCACGAAGATTAAGTTTCCGCTTGCGGGCATTCCGACGATCTTCAGCATTTCGACGTTCGTCGTTCAGCTGGGGCTTGTGGTGGCGCTGCTTATCGTTTATTTCCTCTGCGGTTTGCCGTTGGATCTGTATTTGCTGCAATTGCCGGTGGCCCTTGTGCTCATGTTCGTGTTCTTCAATATGTTCTCGCTTGTGACAAGTTTGCTCTCGGCCATCAGCAAGGACTTTATGAACTTGATGAAGACGCTCTCGACGCCTCTCTTTTGGTTGTCGGGTATCATTTTCAACGTGTTTAATCTGGGAATTCCCGTTATTGAGCTCGTTCTTATGCTCAATCCCATCACGTTCATTGTCACGATGTACCGTTGCGCGGTGTACGACAAGATGTGGATTTGGGACAAGCCGGAGGCCATTATTGGCTTTGTCGTGGTGTTCGTCGTCACGCTGCTGGTCACGCTGGTGATCTACCGGCGCACGCACGAGGAGGTGGCCGATGTCCTCTAGCGCCGAGGCGCCCGTCGCCATCAAGTTCGACCATGTCACGAAGACCTACAAGCTGTACGAGAACGACCGGCAGCGGTTTTTCAGCATCTTCAGCAGCCGCGACAAGCGCAAGCTCATTACCAAGGTGAACGCCAGCAACGATCTCTCCTTCGAGATTAAGAAGGGGGAAGCTGTGGCGTTTCTCGGGCACAACGGCGCGGGAAAATCGACGGCGCTGAAGATGATTACCGGTGTGACGTTCCCAACTAAGGGTGAGGTGATCGTGAACGGCACGGTTAGCGCGCTTCTGGAGCTCACGGCTGGTTTCGACATGGCGCTCACGGGGCGCGAGAACATTCATTTGCGCGGGCACGCCATGGGGCTCGATGCGGACGAGATTGCCGCACTGGAGCCCAAAGTGGTGGAGTTCGCCGATCTGGGCGTGTATATCGATCAGCCGGTACGCACCTACTCGTCGGGCATGAAGTCGCGCCTGGGCTTCGCTTTCGCCGTGTCCAGCGATCCAGAGATTCTCGTGGTGGATGAGGCGCTGTCGGTGGGGGACAAACAGTTCCAGCAGAAGTGTTTCGCCCGCGTGCGCGAGATCATGGAGGACGAGGACGTGACGGTGCTCTTCGTCACCCACTCCTCATCGGCTGCGCAAGAGTTCTGCACCCGCGGCATCGTGCTGGACAAAGGCACGAAGAAGTTCGACGGCTCCATCCAGGACGCTATTGCGTTCTATGAGAATCACGAATAGGGCTCAGCGGCTTAGGAATTTTTCTCGCAGGACGTTGCAGCGCTGATGATGGCTTCGCAGATCGTCTCCGTGCACGACGCGCTTTTCGGCAGCGTGACATTGGCGTTTTCGAAGACACGGTAGGCTTTTGCGTCGAAATCTTTGTTCTCGATGGCTTTCATGATTGCATTGGGATCGCCTGTGAACAGGGCGGGGACGTCGTTTTCAAAATCGATGGTGAGGCCGCGCTTCTCGCGGTAGGTGGCCCAGTCGTAGGCGTACAGGTAGACGGGGATATCGAGTAGGCCGGCCTCGTAAATGACGGTGGAGTAGTCGCTGATGATGGCGTCGGCCACGAACAGAGCATCGAGCTGGCCGCTAGGGATGGTGACGACGCGCGGGTCGTCGATGACCTGCTTGCTCACGGGGTGCGGCTTGTAGACGAAGTTGAAGCGGTCGAAGTCGACAGCATCGATGAGCGCGGCCGCGGCCTCGGCCTCGTTGGCGGCCGGCTGCTTGCGGAAGGTGGGGCAGTAGACGATGGTCTCGCGCCCGCGTAGCTGCGGGTGGGCAGTAAGGATGGCCTCGCGCTGGCGGTTGCGGTGAGCCTCGTCCAGCAGGAGATCGACCCGGGGGAGGGGCGCCTCGAAGAGTTTGCTCTTATCGGTGTTGAACGCGGCGGCGAATTCGTCGGCGAAGCTTAAGGACGAGGTGGCGATGGCGTCGTAACCCTCATGCATGTGCATCAGGCGCGCCGTCGCCTCGGAGTGCCCCTCGTCGGTGCCGAAGGCGGTGTAGCCGAACCGCTTCATGTTGCCCAGGGAGTGCCAAATTTGGATGACAGGCACGCGGATGCGGTCGTGCAGAAGCCCGACGACGATGCAGTAGGAGTCCAGCACCACGGCGCGGCTTGTCGCGATGTAGTAGACCTGGCGAACCACCTCGAGCAGGTAGGTCGCTGGATTGCGCAGCTGCTTGGGAAGAATGATGACTTCCCAAGCCGGGTCGCGGCGCTCGCAATAGTCCTTAATGAGTCGAAAGTCGATCGGCGCGCTATCGCTCTGCCGGCTGATGCACGCGATGCATTGCCGTTGCGGCAACAACGAGCACAGCGCATAGAGCGCCGCCAGAAGAAAAGTTGCTATGCCAATGACGATCTTGCGCACTAATCTGCTTTCCTGGTTCTGCGGTGATGCGTTATTCGAATGCTAGATATTCTATCTTAGATTGTCGAAGCAGAGTTGATCATTGGCAATGTGGCTGCAAGGATGCTAAGAGACCTTCAAGTCTTTCAAGTTACCGCAATTGTCCTATTATAGATTACCGCGTAAGCAAGAGAGGGAATCTATAATAGGTGCGACGCCCGTACTCGCTGACGGTTGGTCTATTCACTTTATAACGGAGACATATGCGGGAGCGAAGCGGTCGGTATCGGGCAATATCATGCGGAGCTAGTCCAATCGCGCATTCTCGTTCGAGCTGCGTCCGTTTTCCGGATAAGGATGGTGGCTCAATGACCGATATTTGCTATTAGCGTACTCGTTGAAGGCTTGATAGGACGTGCAGAGCAGGGGCAAGTGAAGTAATAGTACTTTGATCTCAGCGCTCAAATTGTACGATCCTTCTGAGTGGTATACGGTGACTCCACTTGAGTCTTGCTGGGCGTCGTTTATTTCTTCCAGAAGGGTTGGATGCGCGTCATGCACGAATCTACCATGAAGACTTGCAAAATGTTTGGCAGTATCCGATCCGTACAGATCCTTAGCGGCGAGTTCGTATGGGGGCGACAAATCAGCATCTATTGCTGCAGCTCGCTTCATTGCGTCTGCCTGGTTTCTCCTGCGATCCTTGTGCTTGCTCGAGATATATTCGAGATCTCCTATTGAAACGTGAGACAAAATAGTTGCCGCTCTCAAAAGCTGGTCTTTGAAGGTGATGGGGACGTCTCAAATTGTCTTGAAAACTGGATGCAGATAGTCCATGATCAATGTTGGTGTTGCGTCGGAATCGACATCAGGAAGTACTTCTTCCCATGCTAATAGTTAAATAGCGAACGTAGAGCTGCAACGATCTAAACAGGGCTGTATTGTGCTTCCTCCAAAGTGTCGTGTATTCTTCGCAAAAGAAGTCGGAGGGTACCTGATAGAAAGGTATGCGTACGTTCTCGATTCCGATGGCGTAAGCGATCCCGGCTTGCTTCTGCAGGTTGCAAGAAACGTTGGTAATGAGCGCTTCTTTGGTCATGCGATTCCTTCGGTTTTGCGTTTCGAATATGAAAAAGATGCCGTCATGGGAGGCTGTCAGAATTGATGTACCATGGAGCGCTCGGTGTTGCGTACGGAAATGTATTCAAGAAAAACGGCCCCGAACGCGGGCGCTCGGGGCCGATAAAGCTCTGGCATGAGCTTTTCTTATCGACGAAATGTTATAGAACCATTGACTAAAAGCCTAGTGTTTTCGATCAGCTTGTGGATCAAAATATGTGAACGCTCTCGAACGGGGAACGGGGGCAACTCTGCCATTGTATGCTACTTGCGAAATTTTGTCGCAAATAGCGAAATGATATGTTATACTCCCAATCAAGGTCGTCACCTATGACGGGTCGGCTCCCATCCATTGGGGCGTCTCTGACGCCCGTGGGGCTTTGCCCCAGCCACTGCTTCGTGCACACCGCCCGGCGCTCCGCGCTGGGAGCGCGCGGAGCGCAGAAAGCCGGGTAGGCCGCTTCTTGTGGACCCCTCTCTTCTCTGGGAGGCCTCGCGAAAAAAGTATTGTCGTGCGAGGCGGAAGGGAGCGATTCATGGGAATCTGCGGACCTACTACAGGAAGCACCGAGACGAAAGGAGAGGAACGGCAGGGCAAGCGAGTCTCGCTTCGTGCCCGAGTAGCGCGCTTTATTTTAAATAGAGCCGATCTGCTCGTTGCGATTATCAGAATCGTGGTGGCCATGAAGAGCCTGTTTTCCTCGTAGAGCTTCGATTTTGGTAAAGGCCTGCCTGGCATTCGTGAACGTTCAAAGAAACGAGGACGAGATGATCGGTACTGCCTTGAGGAGAATACGTCTCATTTTCGATTACTCTGCTTCGGAGATGAGCTCTATGCTGGGTATATCCAGAAGCTATCTGTCCGAGATCGAAAACAACACGAAGCAGCCTACCATGCGAATTTTGGAGCGCTATGCCGATGTGACTGGCATCAAGTTGTCCTCTATCATGTTGCTGGCAGAGCAATACGACGGGGGTTCTAATGAGGCCAAGGCGAGGCTGCTCACCTCTAAGGTTCTGAATTCCGTGATCGAAAACATGGCGGTGAACCTCCGATGAAGAAGACGGTCAGACAATATCCTCTTCAGAGAAGCCCCATCTATCGCCTGGGAAGGAGGCGAGATCTTGAAGAGCTATTGTATATGCAAAAGGGAGATTCTCGCCGCGTCAAGTGTTTCTCAGAATACAACATTTTTGACAAAGAGAAGTCTTCAGGGGGAAGCAGAACCATCGAGGCTCCATGCAGCAAGATGAAAAAGTGGCAACGTCGAGTATGGGATTTGATGGCTCGAATCGAAAAGCCCGACTGGGTGATATCTGCGACCAAGGGAAAGTCTTACAAGGACAATGCCTCAAAGCATCGGTCTAATGGCTATGTTATGACAATGGACATCAGCTCTTTCTACCCAAGCTGCGTTCGGGAGTACGTGTACCGTCTTTTTCGCGAGAGGCTTGAATGCTCGCCAGATGTGGCGCAGTGCTTGACAGATATTTGCACGTATCAGGGAGGGATACCCACAGGGAGTCCGGCAAGTCAGGCAGTGGCGTACTTTGCCTATGCAAAAATGTTCGAGGAAATAGAGGACCTCGCTCGTACATACGGGTGCACGTTTACTCTCTATGTTGATGACATGACCTTCTCCTCACAGGACAACTTCTCCTGGAAAAAACTCGCCTATGAGGTCGATGGCGTTCTGCACAAGTATGGACACCGGGCGAAGGGATCCAAAACGAAGTATCGTCTTCCCGGTGATTTCAAGATCGTAACAGGTGTTTGCCTAGCACCTGATGGTGCATTGGTCGCGCCTAACAAGTTGAGAAGCAAGATAGTCGGTAACACGCGGAGTCTGAAAGCGAGTGGCGACTTAAGCCTGCTGTCTCGAATACAGGGGCAGATACAGGCTGCGGACTACGTAGAGGGGAGGAGAACCTTCCCGGGGATTCGAAGTGAGTTGGAGAGGATTGCCGAGGCGGCTCTGTAACGATTAGGATGCCATGGAGGGAATGAAAAAGACCTGAGAAATCGGTAGGGTCGCCAATCGGGAAGGATGGAACTCGTATGGATTCTTGTACGAGCTATAAGGCAAACGAATCAGATGACTGGATTGTGAAGTTGGTTGCTGAAGGGCGGTATTTTGGTTCGAAATATGGCCCCGTGATGAGGAAGTGGATCCTTTTATCCGGCGCTTTGACAAGTGTAGACCAGCTTTTTGACGTATATCTCTGGAACTATAGGCAACTGACTCATGGCATTTTGATGTTTGATAGCGGGATCGTTGACGGAACGACCGACAATGGTACGGGTATGGCTGATAGGATTACTGTCAATGCTTATGCGATGAATTATGTTTCCAATGGCGTTAACCTCGTTGAGTTCCTAGAAGCGTTCTGCAATGCAGCCAAAAAGGATGGATACGCTGAGGCCCAAGTCTTTATCGATGATCTTCGTCGTGAATACGACGGCAATTTTAATTATGCGCTGGCTCACACTCTTCGAAATCACGCCCAGCATGGCCAGCTTATAGTTTCTCTTTGTCCAGACGATAATGATCGCCAGCATGCTGGTTTTGATTTATATCAATTGCGAAATCCGATATTTTTTACTAATAAAAAGTTGTTTGAAAAAAGAATTGATATATATCAGAAAATTATCGAAAGTGTCTGCAGTGGTTCTGTGAAACTGTCGTTTTACTGCGAAGTAACGGCGATTCACGAAAGCATCTGTCAACTGACGAGCAATTTCATTGATGCTGTCTCTCGCTACTACGAAGATTGCAGCGGGGAGATCGAAGAGACGTATAAGTTATTGCCGGAATATGTGATTCGGGATGGCGGGGGTGGCGTCTTTTCGATATTCATCGACGACCAGACCGACGACTCTGAAGCGCATTTATTGATAGGGGATCCAAAAGAGATGCTGGATTCGTTTCAGACTTTGCGAAAGCGTGTTCTCGAAGAGCTTCAACTGGCTACTCAGGAGTATGAAGAGATGCGCAAACACTTGAAGCCGTTAAATCGGTAGAATAAAGATGGTGCAAATGATCGATTGTCATCGTGGTTCGGGAGTGCGGGAATAATGGCACTCGTAAAATACGGCGGACGGCTAGCTATGCCGCGATAGTTTGCTTCGATTGGTTTTACCCATGAGCCTCTTTGATGAGCGAAGCGTCAAGAAAGCCTCGAGGGTTTGAGGCGAGTTCTTCAAAGTGGTATGAAATGGATTCGATCGACATATCGAGTTCCTTGGCTACTGTTGAAGCTTCCTCCTCTCTAGAATTCTCGGAAAGCACGATTACCGTTCCGTCAACGCCCCAATATGCGAAATAAACACATCCTTTCAGATCATGCTTCATCAGGTGCGACTGCAGCTTCTCTCCGCCCGGATGATATCTGCCGACAAGCGTCCTCGTCGCATCTTCTCCTCCCTGGCAAGCGAAGCCTCTCTGCTGGTTCAGAGGACACCATCCGTTAACTGCCAAGGAAGCCCATCGTTTTGTCGTGATGTGTGAAACTTGGATGCTCTGGGATCGGCTGATGTTGTATTGCCGGAGCACGAAAGCTTCGGCGGCATCGAAATAGCTATATACGTCCAGAAGATATGTTCCACAGTATTTTCCGTATAGGGTGCTTGACCGAATCTCTAACGCTGTGAGCATCTCTGCTAACTCGTAGATATAGCCATCTTGGAAGGAAACCAGACAGGGTGCGTGTCCTTCTTCATTCATGGGGTCAATTGTGAACTCAGGGTATGTTTCGATGAACTCATCGTAAATATCCGACACTTTGTCATACGCACAAGCGATGCTCTCTTCATCTGAAAGCGGACGGTCAGACGTTGTCTGCATCAGCCCAAAGGTTCGCGGTTTCTTGAAGGGGAGAACATGGTAAGCGATTCGCTCGGCTTGTCGGATCCACGAGGGTCGATAGGTGTCCTCGATGAGCGCGAAAGTGTAGAACAAGATCAGCAGTGCCGTATCTTGCTTATATCGTTCGGGCATTGATTTTCGGCAGAGCTTGTCGATGGCAAATAGCTGCTTTTCCATCAGAGGCGATCTAGGCGAGCGGTCTTTTCGGAACATCGGACTTTCAGCCAAGATGTAAAACAGCACGGTCATGGCGAGGATGATAAACTCCAGCGAAACATCTCCGACGTCAGGAATCAGAGATCGCAAGGGGTCATTCCCGATTGCCGTAAACAGATACCAAGACAAGAGGAGCGAAACTGCGGCTTGGGCAAAGACCATTGCAAGGTTAGAGCGAACGGTTCGGCGCTTTGACACCCATGCCAAAATGCGAAGGGTCCAATAGGTTCCTCCAGAGATCAAAAGACACGAGAATTGGAAACGGAGGCCAACAAAAAAGCAAAGGGCACCAAAGAGGGTGAGGACGACGACGGGGGCAATGATGCGAAAGGCGATATTGAATACTGTGCTCTTTCCGAATTCGCCATCGAAGAGATCGTTTTGGTAGGATTGTTGAATGTGCCTTCCCCCCAAGTAGTTGATGAGGAAAAAGGCGATGATTCCGAGGACGAGGAATAGCAAAATCGACATACGAGCTCCTTTTTGCGCTTGATGCATCCATTTTATGCTTGAACATACAACTCTTGGCCGTTTGACGTAAGTTTTCACAACATTCGGCAATGTGCGACTGTCGTGGAACGGCGTTGTGGGCTTGAGGCTCAATGGTAGAATTGCAGACGTAACAAGGTCCGTGGCGTCTTGGGCGCTGCGTGTTGACTAAAGGAGCGTACATGCAGTTTGCTGCTATTCTTGCGGGAGGGTCGGGGGTTCGGATGGGGAACCCTAATAAGCCGAAGCAGTTCTTCTATCTGGGCGACAAGCCCATTCTTGTGCACACTCTCGAGAAATTCTGCGCCGCTGGATGCTTTGATGGGATCCTCGTGCTCACGCCGGCAACGTGGATCCAGCAGACGAAGGACATCATCGCCAAGCACTGCCCACAGTACGCTGGCCAGGTTGCCGTCATCGCCGGTGGCGCCGAGCGCAACGACACCATCATGAACGCCATCCGCTACTTCGAGGACGAGTGCCAGGCGGACGACGCCTCCATCATCGTCACCCACGATGCGGTGCGGCCCTTCGTCTCGCTGCGCATCATCGAGGATAACATCGCCGCCGCTCTCGCTCATGGCGCCTGCGATACCGTCGTGCCTGCCACCGACACCATCGTTGAGAGTCTCGACGGCGAGCTCATCTCTTCTATCCCGAACCGCAGCGTGCTCTACCAAGGCCAGACGCCCCAGAGCTTCAATATGCGCGAATTGCGCGAAACGTTGGAATCGCTTACTCCCGAGGAGAGCGCCATTCTCACCGACGCCTGCAAGGCCTTCGTTCTGCGCGGCAAGAAGGTGGCCCTGGTGCGCGGCGACGTGTCGAACGTCAAGATCACCTATCCGCAGGATCTGCGCGTGGCAGAAGCAATGCTGGAGGCCTAGCCGATGCTGAATACTGTCTATCGCCTCACAGCCCCCCGAACTATCGAGCCGGTTGTCGTGTCTCAGGACACCACCGGCAAGGTCATCGTTCGACCAACATATCTGTCGATCTGCAATGCCGACCAGCGTTACTATCAGGGGACGCGCAGCAAGGAGGTGCTGGACAAGAAGCTGCCCATGGCGCTCATCCACGAAGGTATCGGCCGTGTGGTCAGCGATAACACGGGTGCGTTCCAGCCCGGCGATATCGTCGTCATGCTCCCCAACGCCCCCACCGAACAGGATGAATTTATCGCTGAGAACTACCTTCGATCCAGCCGGTTCTGCGGCAGCGGTTTCGATGGGTTCATGCAGGAGAGCATGGTTCTTCCGCCGGAGCGCGTGGTGCTGCTTCCTCAGGACGTGAATTGCGAGGTGGCGGCTTTCACCGAGCTCGTGAGCGTGGCCACCCATGCTATCTCCCGCTTCGACAAAATCGCCCACGGCCGACGCGAGCGCATCGGCGTATGGGGCGACGGCAACATGGGCTACATCGTCTCGCTGCTTCTTCATACGAGATACCCTGATACGAAGATCGTCGTATTCGGTCGCAACGAATCGAAGCTGCACGATTTCACGTTCGCGGACGAGACGCATCTTGTCGACGACGTGAGCGGCGTGGAGCTCGTCGATCACGCCTTCGAATGCGCCGGCGGCGAGGGATCCGTCGCCGCTATCGAGCAGATCATCGACCGCATCAACCCCGAGGGCACCGTATCGCTGCTCGGCGTCTCCGAGAACAACGTGCCCATCAACACCCGCATGGTGCTGGAGAAGGGCTTGCGCTTGTTCGGCAGCAGCCGCAGCGGTCGCGAGGACTTCGAGGCCACGGTGCGGCTCTACCACGAGCATCCAGAGGTGCTGGACTACCTCGCCGCTCTCGTCTGCAGCGTGAACGAGGCCCGGCAAATATCGGATATTTCGGCGGCCTTCGAGGCGGACATCCGCAAACCCATGGGCAAGACGGTCATCCGCTGGAACATGTAGAGTCATCCAAGCGAGGAAGCGATGAACGAGACCAGTGAGAAGAAGCCGCTTTTGACGCGAGCGAAGGGCGCCGTGCTTCATCGGATACGCCAATGGGCAAAGGATCTGCTGCTCTTCCGCATTCTGCCGGGCGAGTACCGCCGCGCGGCCAAGCAGCCCATTCAGCCGGGGAAGGTCGTCTTTCTGGAAAACAAGGAACCGACTGTCCCTGAAAGCTTCGAAGTCCTCTACGAGCGTCTGAGTTGCGTGCCCGAACTCGACGTCGAATTCATTTCTCTCGGGGAGACCCGCGTTAGGCTGCGTCAGTATTATCGCAACTGCATCGAAGCCGTCCGTGATCTCGCCACTGCCCAGTGCGTCTTCCTGAACGACGCCTCCAACGTCGTAAGCTGCCTGCCACTGCGAGAGGAAACGACGGTGGTTCAGCTGTGGCATGGGTGCGGCGCTTTCAAGAAGTGGGGTATGAGCACCGCCGATCTCATCTTCGGCGGGTCTCGCGATGAGATTCTGCGCCATCCGTTCTACAAGAATCTCTCGCTTGTCACGGTGAGTAGCCCGGAGGTCGTATGGGCCTACGAGGAGGCTATGGTGCTGCAGGATGAACCCGGCGTTGTGCAGCCGATAGGCGTGAGTCGCACCGATGTGTTCTTCGACGAGGCATACTTGAAGAAAAGCCGCAACAAGCTGCTATCCGTAGTCCCCGAGGCGAAGGGCAAACGCGCGATCGTGTACGCCCCTACCTTTCGGGGCCGAGTGGCTCATGCGGAAGCGCCAACTGCCCTTGACATCGAGGCCATGAAACGTGCCATGGGGGAGGATGCGGTGCTCCTCATCAAGCACCATCCCTTTGTGCGCGAGTTGCCCGCCATACCAGAGTGCTGTCGCGATTTCGCCTTCGATGTCACGCACGATATCGCCATCAATGAGCTTATCTGCAGCGCAGATGCGGTGATCTCCGATTACTCCTCGCTTGTGTTCGAGTATTCGCTTTTCGGTCGTCCCATGGTGTTTTTCGCCTTCGATCAGGACGAGTACGCTGATTGGCGCGGCTTCTACTACGATTACGATGCGCTCACCCCTGGCCCCGTCTGCACCTCGACCGAAGAGGTGATTCAGGCGATTGCAGAAAGCGCCGAGAGCTTCGATTCGTCCGAGGTGGATAAGTTCCGCGACCGCTTCATGGGCGCATGCGACGGCCATGCGACGGACCGCATCATCGAGTTCGCGCTCGGTCGGGAGATCCTTGAGAAGTCGTTGAAGGGATAATCAATGACCGACCGCGAGTCATATTCAGATCGCCAGCCTGCGGCCTCCGTCGTCGTTCCCGTGTACAACAAGGCTTCGCACTTGAAAGCGTGCTTCGATTGTCTGGAGCGCCAAACAATCAGCAAGAGCGATCTCGAGGTTTTGCTTATCGACGACGGCTCTACGGATGAGTCGCTTGCGCTCTGCGAGGCCTTTGCCGCAGAGCGTCCCTGGGTACGCGTTGTCGCGCAGCCGAACGCCGGCGTCTCCGAGGCGCGCAATGCGGGCATCCGAGCCGCACGTGGCCGCTACCTCTTCTTCCTTGATCCGGACGACTCCTTAAGCCCCGAGACGCTGGAGAATGTCTCGAAGTTTTTCGAGTCGTGCCCAGATGAGGTGGAGTTGGCCACTTACCCCATCGTGTCGATTCGCGAAGGAAAGCGTCAGCGGCTGCACCACCGCTACGATGTACTGCGAGAGACGGGCATCTACGATTTGACGCTTCCGGAGAACGCCACGATTGCCCAGGCCACCATGAACGTGGCCGTGCGCAATCGCTTCGACGGGAATGTGCTCTTCGATTTCGCGCCCGCTAACGGCGTTATCGTGCACGAGGACGAGAAGTACTGCACCGACGTGCTCCAGCGCAGCATGCAGCTGGGCTTCTGCGCCGAAGCGGAATACCGGTGGATTCGCAGCGACGAGGGGGCGTCCACTGCCCTGCGCCAGCCGGAGCGCCTCTACGACAACAACATCGCGCTGTTCGAGGACTTCTTCGGCCGCTACGGCAACGAAGTGCCTTCCTATATCCAGGGACTGCTTGTGAACGATCTCTCGTGGAAGCTGAAGGCGGGCATCGCGCTGCCCGCGCATTTGGAAGGCGCAGCCTACGGTAGGGCGCTGGGCCGACTGGGAAACCTCATGGAGTGCGTGGATGACGATCTGATACTAAGGCACCCCAATCTGCGGGAGGAGCATCGGTTGTTCGCACTGAGCTTGAAGCGCCGCGAGCCATTGCGCTGGCGCGTGGCGCCGGGGGCTCTTGCGGTGTTGAGGGGTGATGCCCTCGTGTTTGCTGACGGCTGCGCAAGCGCGACACTGACGCGGATTGCCGTGCGCGATGGCGAGCTGCACGTATCCGGTACGCTGATCTCGCCGTTCTTTGCCGGTTGGGAAGGGGGAGTGGAATTGTTGCTGCGCCGGCGCCCCCGAAAGGTCGATCGCGGGGGCAGTGCGGATGCCCTGGCGCTGACGGAGATAGTGGAGGGCTGTCCGACGGCAACGGTGAAGCTGGGCCGCTCCTTCCGGTTCGACTTCGCATGCAATTTGGACGAGAGCGAGGATATCTGGCTTGAGTTGCGCCTCGACGGCGCGAGCATTCCCCTAAGGTGGTCGGTCAGGGAGATGGCCTGCTCGGCCTATGCGCTTCGTCATACGAGGATCGTGGGGAAGTGGCGCGTTAGGCTGGACTTGGGCAAGGGCGAGATTGTCGTCGACCACTTGACGGGGAAGGCCCGGGAGAATGCGATCAAGCTGCTCGACGGCCGGGTTCCGCGCTGGAAGACGCGGCTCGACCGGCGCCTGATTCGCCGACTCGCCGAAGGCGGCGACATCTGGATTTACACGGACGGCCCCGATGGCCCGCGAAGCGCCTTGACCCAATTCGAGTGCGACGGCCAGCGGGATGACGGCATTGCCCGCTACTACGCCCTACGTGAGGGCCAGCGGCCTCCCCGCTGCGGCAGCCACGGCAAGCTGGTAGCCTTCGGCTCCCGCCGCCATAAGATGCTCTTCTGCGCGGCAATGGAGATAATCGCATCGGACACGGACTTCGCCGCCTACAGCCCCATGCCCGAGAAGAGCCTGTTGGACTTCGCGGATTTGTTCAACGCCGAGATTGTGCCGACGGGCTCTAACGATGCCGTGTGATTTGTTCGACGTGCCTTGCTTGGCGATCCAGGTGGTCGGGGATGGGCGTGGTACACTTCAATATCATTAACAGGCAAGGTAAGATAAGAGCAAGGGAAGGCGCATTGGCCATGGCGATCGCTTTGATGGCACACTCGGATAAAGACGGGCGTCGTCGCAGCACCGTGCCCCGAAGGCGGAATTCGTTTGGAACGGACTGGCGATACGTTCTCCTATTCGCTGCTCTGCTGATACCGTTCTTCGAGCCGACGGGGTTTATTCGGGGTGTTGTTCCCGAGGTGGCCGGGCTGTTCAAGGTGTGGCGCGTGGCGACGGTGGCCGCGCTCGTCTGCTTGTGCATACGACATGGCAGCAAGGATGCCTTCTCGCTCATTGCTATCGCCATAACGGCGCTCATGTTCCTTTCGACGCTCATCAACGAAGGTGCAGGGCGTACGTGGATATACGTACAATGCTTCTACGATTGGGCTCCTCTTCTCGTGTCAGTGCTGCTCGTGAACTATGCGTACAGGGATCGCATGACTGAACTCCTCTGGGCCATCCTGATCGTCACGGGGGTCTTGTCGATCTGCAATACGATTTCAGTGCTAGGATGGCCTCAGGGTGTGGTAACGGGCACTCGGGAGCCCTCGAATTTCTACGGTCACAAGAATGCTTCCATCGATCTTGCTCTGCCGTCGGTTGGCTGCTCGCTGCTCTTGGATGCGCAGCGGGGGAGGCGCTGCTCCGCCCGCAGTGTCGCGCTTTTCGCCATAGGGCTTGTGCAGTGCATTGTCTCCTATTCGGCCACCTCAGTGGTTGCCCTGGCTCTTTTTCCCGTGCTGTTTGTTGCGGTGCAGTTTCGCAAAACGCGTCCGGCGGTCAACGGATTCAGCTGCTTCGGGGCTTACGTGGTCGCGGCCGTGCTTCTGATGGGAGTGAAGATCCAGGAGCTTTTCGCGCCCATCATCGTGGGAGTCTTGGGGAAGACGGTTACGTTCACGCTGCGCACCTTCGTATGGGATGGCGTTTTCTCGCTCATGACGCCGGATCATCTGCTTCTGGGCTACGGCGCATCGGTGAGGTTCGGGTTGTTCTTCAACGACTTCCTCTACAACAATGCCCACAACTTCTTCCTGCACGTGCTGGTATCGGGCGGTCTGGCGGGAGTGGTGCTCTACGGAATCCTCATCCTGTTGGCGATGCGCACACTCTATCAGGGGCGCCATGACTTCGCGTCAGCGGTGCTGACGGTCGTTGTGGCATGCTTCTTTGTGATCGGTCTCATGGAATCTCTCATTACCATCAGTTGGCCCCTCATGCTGGCCCTGGCGTACTATTGGGATGCGGGGAGAACCTCGGCTATTAGAGTCTAGGCTTTTTTGCGGCTTTTCTTTCGCGGTGCTTCAAGTAGTTCCTCAAGTCTTTCTTGAGAAAATTCATGTGGGTGCTTTTGGTTTTGGAATCGATATTGATTTTGACAAGTTCCACGTAGGTTTTACAAGGCCAAGATGAGAGTCTGTCGGGATTTCTGTCTTCTTGCCCGCAGACCATTTGCCATATGTCATGCATCGTGATCGTTTGCCAGGTAGCGACCGATTACTTTAAAGCATTCGTTTTCCGTTGCCATGATGGTTAGCGCCTTTCTTGCTGAGCGTTTGTGAGGCATTGCCAATCTTAAGGACAAATTAATATGACAGGCGGTTAGGCGTTAGTTATCACGTTAGTTCTATTAAGTGTATGTACGTCCTGAATAAAACGTATTACTCGAGAAATGGGATTTGGATACGATCCCATTTCTCGAGCGACGGTGCGACAAGTTTTACAAATTTTACTAGATCTTGATATGTGTCGCTTGGTGTGATAAGTTGTTTTCTCGGCTCTTCGGATATTTTCAGCGCGGTTTCTCGCGCAATTCCTAGATCCATTAATTTGCGTGTGAATGGATTGAAAGATCCGGCTTCCATGCAGGTCAAAATTACCGTATCGACCCCTTTTGCCCCATAAACTGGCGCAAGAAGATTGGGAAGCGAATAAGCAACCTTGCCTTCAATCATGCTGATGGCGCTATCAATTTCGTCTGGCTTGGAGTTGATGAAAGAATTGTCGAGCATTTTGGCCAATGGCTGACCTTTTATCCATTGTGAGGCGTACATTGTCAAAGCTTGAAGTTTTCCGGTGCTGACTATTCTGCTCCCAAGTTCTTGTTCAACGCGTTGGATGTAGTAGCTCTGTCGACTCAGGTATTGTATTAAATCATTAAGCAGGTTGGCTAAGTTTGAATCATTAGGATTTTCAGGTAGTCGGGGTATCTGCGAATCTGCCAGAATTTGTTCTAATGCGATTGGATCCACATACCTGTTTTGCGCGCAAATTTCAGGTGAGATAGTGAGGTTTGATAACGTGCGCACTACCTGAGCTGCTTCACTTTCGGAAAGAGTGATTCCTCGTTTCTCCAGGTATCCCCTGAAGTCTTTACCATATTTTATGGCGGCCTGGCGTATGTAGATGGCTATATGGCCTGGTGCTTCAGCGTTCTCGCTAACAAGGTGATCGGTGGCGACGCAATCAATTATCGTACTACGATTTGCCAAAAAGATGCTAGCGTAATCGGTATCCAATGATTTGTAAGTATCTTCAAAAAGATCGCCTTGAACGTGGGAGTCCGAATTATCAAAAGATTCTTCGTCTAGAACGAAAGTGCGACCTATGAAGTCTTTCATGAGTCGGCCAGCTCGACCTCTTAGATTTGCAAGCTCATAACTCGAAAGTTCGGTGGAGTTAGGCATTTTTCGTATAAATAGATTCGGGTTTCGTATAATGATATTACTGGCTGGTAGATTAACACCTTGGAGGAGAGTTGTCGTGCAAGCCACGAGGCGGATTTGCTTCTGACTTAGAGCATGCTCTAGTGCTTTTCTGACATGTTTCGGGAGCTTGCCGTGATGGTAGGCTACTCCATGGAGCACGCAATCAGCGAGACGGTATTCTGGATGAACGGTCGCTCGTAGATAACTGGAGAGATCGCAGTTTTTATTGGTGGTCGCTAACTGTTTCGCAAGATATTCCGCGTTTTTTTGCGCGGCTGAAATAGTGGGTGAGAAGATAATTGTTTGTGTGTCTTGTCCAAGTCTTTTTGCTAGATTTGCTAGGAAGTCCAGGATATCTTGCCGGTATTGTTTCTTTCCATATCCAGGAATCGACTTGATATCAAGTGGGAGTGATATTTTCCCATCGAATGCCCCGCATTTTAGGTGCATTTGAGCGGAGTTCTCGCCTTTCTTCAATGCGTAGGTGAGATTGAGCACAGGACTCGTGTCGGTTGTGACCTCGTCTGCGCGATCTTGGAACAGGGAAGACGCGACCAAGTCGATATCGTTGATACGAGGGCCTGAGACGACGGCTTGTGTGACAAGCGTTGAGGCTGCAAGATCAGTCAAGACGTCAAGGAGTCTCCTCGATCTTTCGCCGCTTGCGTCGTCAAGAGCTCGTTCAATATTTTGAATCTCATCTGCAATAAGAAAAACACCATGGTGAAAATAGCTTTTCCAGTTGGTCTCAGAAGCGAGTGCGCGCTCTTGGGTCATTACGTAGATTCGCCGTTCCTCCGGCTCCGCACTGTCATGGTAGTCTGCAAATGAGTTGAGGATAATAGTTCGGGAGGGTTCTTCCGTGAACTTATTGACAAGCGAGGCATAATCGCTCGTAACCTGATTTACCAAGCTGAGGGTCGGCACTATATATAAGATATCTAAATTGTTGTCAATTGCGCGCGACAGGCTACCCAGAGCAAGAATAAATGATTTGCCGGCGGAAGTGGGTGCCGATATGCCTAAGACGACGCTACTGCCGATCTTGTCCCAGACTTTCTTTTGAAATTCTGTTACCAAGAAACTGTGGCCTAGCGCGTCTATTGTGCATCTTCGGTCGTAGGCGCAGGTCTCCAGTTCGAAAAGCAAACTGTGAAGTGGTTCCAGTTCAGAGACATTGGACTCGATGGAGTTGGCGGAGTTGTTTAGCATCGAGCTGGAGGGGGAATACCCAATTTTTGCTAGAAGGACAACTAGATGGTCCCGAATGCCCTGATAGGTGTCTGCAGCGAGTGTCCACAACAGTGCACTAATTGCAATGAACTCTGTACGCGATTTTTCATCATTAAGATTAGCGAGTCCTTCAAGGGTTCCAATTGCTCTTCTCACAAATTCATAGCTGAGAGGTTCTGGACTGCTCACTTTGCGCAAGCCTAACCGATACGCAGTCTTTTTTGCCTCAACTTGCAGCAGTTTTTGCAACACTTCCTGAGATTTACTGTGCACGATAGCCCCTCCTATAGGGTTTTGAGGAATAGTTCAAGAAGACCTTCTAAGTCTCTAACAGGAAAGACAATATAAGTGATTCGCTGAACAACAGCGGCTTTGCCGAAGGCAAGAATAGTGCTGTTGGGAAAAGAAGAGAAGCGTTTTTCTATGACTTGCTTTGTATATTCCCCGAGGTCTACTGAAGTTTCCGTTGGATTTGGTAGTTTGTTCTCGTTGTAGATTACTTGGCAAACTAGTCTTACTTTTGTGTTGGCCAATTGGTTGGTTTTATATTGTCGGGCTATGTCGATAAGTTCGGGATCCAGAAATCCACATGTCTCATACAGTTCAATCTCATTCATGTGATTGGCGTGTTCTGCAAGGATGCTGCCTATTGATGCTTCAAGGGCTTTCGCGAAGCCATAATCTTGCGCGTTGTTAGCGTCGGGCGAGAATAGCCACCTAAAGTCAAACTAGTTCAGCCAAATTCC